>Ga0247843_1000173_pt1 | contig 148380 bp, 134 predicted proteins | sample LaCruzMarch2017__FD_192420 | JGI IMG/M metagenome (GOLD analysis project Ga0247843, IMG submission 192420) | Freshwater microbial communities from meromictic Lake La Cruz, Castile-La Mancha, Spain - LaCruzMarch2017_8m | ecosystem: Environmental > Aquatic > Freshwater > Lake | place: Spain... | reverse complement strand
CCTCCGCCGTAGCCGCCAGGAGCACCGGAACCGCGTTGACCGCCGCCGCCAGGAGCACCGGGACCACGTTGACCGCCGCCACCAGGAGCACCGGGACCGCGTTGACCGCCTCCACCAGGAGCACCGGGACCGCGTTGACCGCCTCCACCAGGAGCACCGTGACTGCCTCCACCAGGAGCACCGTGACTGCCTCCACCAGGAGCACCGTGACTGCCTCCACCAGGAGCAGCGGGGCTGCGTTGACCACCCTCAGCGGGGGCCGCAGCAGCGGTGGAACTACGTTGGCCGCCCTCAGCGGGAGCAGCGGATCCGCTCGATCCAGACGACGAGGTCGCCGGAGAGGTGGAACTTGAATCGGTGTTTTTATTGGACATAGGCATTCTCACGCAGGCACGTTTTCCAAGGAGCGGCTCCTCTGACCTGCTTTCGGCGGGTCTTTGGAAACAGGGGTTCGCTCGCCGGGAAGAGGTGTGCCGCGACAAATACAGTCGGGTCCACCGGCGTGCCCGGAATTCGGCCTTGATATACCATCGTGCGAAATTGAGAAAAACGAAGAGATAAATTCAGGATTCCGCGAAAAGCCTGACAATTGATGAAAACCAAGCGTACCCAGCCATCCCACCAACCACGCGCCAATCGCCATAGCGAGACCGCTGGTCCCGTCCCCCATCTTTCTGAGGACGACCTCTATGACCTCGTCATCGCTGCGGACAAGCCGTTGCTCCTCATTCTGGACGAGGTCACCGACCCTCATAACCTGGGGGCCTGTCTCCGCTCCGCAAACGCCGCCGGTGCCCTCGCCATCGTCACCCCACGCCACCACACCGCCGGAGTGACCGAAACGGTGATCCGAGTCTCCTGCGGCGCTTCCGCCACGACCCCTGTAGTCCAGGTGACCAATCTGGCTCGGGCCATGAAGAAACTTCAGGAACTCGGGATGTGGCTCGTGGGGACCGATGACACCGCGACGAAAACGATCCACGAGATCGACCTCCGGGGATCGATCGGTCTGGTCATGGGCGCTGAAGGGTCGGGAATGCGACGCCTCACCCGCGAGGGCTGCGACTTCCTGGCCCGGATTCCCATGATCGGAACCGTGCCCTGCCTCAACGTGTCGGTAGCCTCCGGAGTCTGTCTCTTTGAGGCCGTTCGCCAGCGGAACCCAATAAAGCCGTAGCACTCATATTTATCACGATTAAGAAAATTTGCATCGCTGAAAAGCGGCTCTTATACGTTAAGGCGTTCCGACACGGGACGTTTCCGTTTACCTGCTTCAATCATGGCCAAACGTGGCTACAAACGCCCGGAGGAGCGCGACTCTCCTCTTGAGAAGAGTTCCGCCATCCGGCTCACCTTGCCGGAATTTCCCATTCCTTCAGCTCCCAATGGCAGCGGAAACCACGAAGGCAACGGCAAACCACCCGTCGGGCTCGGAGCCGCCGCCCTCACTTGGCGCCACCGGATCGCCGCCCTCGGTGTGGAACGCCGGGCCCGGGAAGTCGCTTTTCTCGATTCGACGATCGCCGAACGCACCAAAACGCTCCGCGCCCTCAAGGAGTCGTTGGCGGCAGCTCAACGCGAACTTCACGATCACGAGCCGCTGGGGCGCGAGCTCCAAGACCTCAAAGCCGAGCGGGAGCGACTGCGTCAAGAGGTCGATGAGCTCCGCCGCCAGAAAGAAACCCTAGCCCGCATCCCGGAAGATTTGGCCGCTGCGCAGGCCGAGCTCTCCAGTAGAATGCAGGACGGCGAGAGCCGCTGGGCGGAACTCCAGGAACGCATCGCGATCGCCGAGACCGACCACCTCGCCCTCGAGGAACGCACGGACCAATGCCGCCGGGAGATTCACGATGCCAAGGGCCGACTCAAGGACATCGAGTTCGAAGCTCACGAGCGCCGGGATCAGATCGCCGCCGGAGAAAAACAGGTTCGCTCGGCCACCGAGGAACTAGAAAAGCTCAACACCCACATCGACCGGGCCCGAGCGGAGTTCGAAGCATCCGCTGCGGAACGCGAGATTCAGTTGGAGAAGCTCGATCAAGTCCGCGCCCAGGTCGCCACCGAGGAGACCGCCGTGGCCGGGCTTTTCCGCCAAGTCGCCGGTGCAAAAGAGGTCCTCGACGATCTCGCCAAGGAACGGGGCGAGTTGGAGACAGTCATCGACCGCCTCGCCAACGAGCGCCGCCGGATGGACGAGGAAGCCAACGAGCAGGAGATGGCGCGCCGGGGCCGCGAAGCCAATCTGGCCCGGTTGGACCACGAGATTCTCGGTCTCCACCAGTCGTTGATGACGGCCAAATCGGTAGCCGAATCCGAATCAGAACGCTTTGCCAAGCTCCGCCGGGAGCAGCGCGAACAGATCGACGAAGCCGATTTGGAGATCCACCGGTTGCAAGGCCGCTTGTCCGTCGAGGAAGAACGTCTCGCCGCCCTCGCCGCCCAACAGGAGGAAGCCCGCACGGACTTGGCCCGGCTCGAAGCCGCCATCGGCTCCGCCCAAGGGGAACTCGAGACTCTCGGCCAGCGCAGAGCCGAACTCGAAGGCGGGATCGTCGCGATCACTGCCGACCACGACCACCACCTTGCCCAACGTCGCATCGCTCTCGAGGAATTAGAGAGCGTCCGGAATCACCTGAGCGAGGCCGGATCCCGCTTGGGGACGCTCCGGGATCTGGTGGAGGAACGGGAACTCGATTTAGCCGGACTGTATCAGGCCAAGTTGGTGGAACAAAGCCGCCATCAGGAACAGCTCCGCGCCAACCAGGCCGAACTGGCCGAAGCCGATCTGCGGATCCAGGAGTCGTGTGCCGCCCTGGCCAGGCTGAGTCAGGAGATCGAAGTCGGCCGGACCAGCGTCGCTGCGGTTCGCGCCTTGGCGGATCAGGAAAGCGCCCGGCTCGAAGCCAGCCAGGAAGAGCTCCGGGCGCATCTGCTCCGCAAAGAAACCGAGTTGGGGACACTCCAGGCCAGCCTTGCCGCCGGACAAGAAGCCTTCCAAGCCTTTCTGGAAGAGCGCGAGGTCCGGCAGCAGGAAGTGCTCGGCCGTCTCAGCCAGGCCCTCACCAAACGCAAGGTCGCCGAAGACGATCTCGCTGCCAAGCTGCAGCAATTGGAGACGATCAACGGCGGGCTCGCTCAGGCCGGAGAGGCGAAGCTTGAACTGGCCGAAGTGCTCGAGGAAAAGGCCAGGGCGGAAACCGCCCTCGCCGAGTCGACCGAGCGCGTCCGATTTTTCGCCGATCAGGAACGATCCTTGGAAATCCGTATCTCGGCCCTGAACGGACGGGCCTGCCAGCTGGAGGAGCTGGAAGGCCAGATTCACGCCAGGGAAGAAGAACTGCGCACCCAGGAGGCCCGCGCTCGTTCGCTGGAGGAACGCTCCGGCCAGTTGGAACAAGCCGCCAGCCTGGAAACCGGCACAATTCAGGTCCTCGCCAAGGATCTCATCGGTGAGATCGACGCTCTCGATGAGCAAATCGTCCGGTTTGAGCTCTTCGAGGCGGATCGGGACTTTGCCGTCCACTTGGATGGATTCCGCCAGTCCCTCCTCGAATTGCTCGGGCGCCACGGGGTTTTCCCTTACCAATTCAACGACGGCGAGAAACTCGGTCCCGAAGCCCGGGACCACATCGAAATCGTCGGGACCAAGTCAGAACGCTCAAAAGAGATCATCAAGGTGATCGAAACCGTGCGCCCCGGTTACATCCATGGGGATACGATTCTGAGACGAGCAGTGGTGGTCACCTCTCACGCCTAAAAGCCTGTTGAATCTATTCGTCTTCGCTTCCTTGCGGGCCTATTCGGAAGTGACCTTGACGATCTTGCGTTCCGGTATCCTTGGAAGAAGTTCACTTCGCTATCCTGGGACTGAAGCATCAACGGGTCGAGCACGGTGTCGAACAGGTCCGCCAGCCTTCACAGTTCCTCGTTCAGAATCCCGGGCAAGGTCTTGCGCCCGGTGACCTAACCCGGTCAAATAGCAATGCAGTCGCACCCGCCCGTCCAGAGGCGGTTGGCACCGGGGAGCAGCCGCTTGCCCCAGTTGCTTCTTCGCGCAGGAGCGATTTCCGGCGCGAAGCTGATCGAGCGGTCCGTCCGATGGAACTCCGGGGAGCCATAGCCGCCAAACGTCGCGACCGGGCTCCAATCCGGAGTCACGGGCAACTCCGGAGGCGCGTGATCCTTGAATTCGGCGTCGGCCCAGACCGTTTTGCCGCCCAGGATGGTCAGGACGCTGTGCAAATCACGAATCTCTTCCTCGGGAACCTGGAAGTAATCCGCGCTCAGGACGATCAAGTCGGCCAGTTGTCCGGCCTTGAGGGTTCCTTTCTCCAACTCATCCCGACTGAACCAGGCGCTGCCTTGGGTATAGAGCTGAAGCGCCTCCTTCCGGCTGAGGCGGCTTTTCTCTGGATAGAGGGCGAGGCCTCCCACGGTTTTTCCGGAGACCAGCCAATAAAGGGAATTCCACGGATTGTAGTTCGCGACACGCGTGGCGTCGGTGCCCGCTCCAACCGGCACGCCCATTTCGAGCATCCTGTGCACCGGCGGCGTTCGTTCCGCCGCGGCTTTGCCGTATCGATTCACAAAGTATTCTCCTTGGAACGCCATGCGATGCTGGATCGCGATCCCGCCACCAAGGGCTTTTACGCGCTCGATATTGCGATCGCTAATCGTCTCGCAATGATCGAAAAACCAGTGCAAGCCATCTAGCGGGGCGTGCCGATTGGCCTCCTCGAATACGTTGAGAAAGCGAGTTATGCTTTCGTCATAAGTGGCGTGGAGGCGGAACGGCCATCGGTTTTCCGCGAGAAGCTTGACGACCGCATAAAGATCCCCCTCCAAAGCGGGTGGCAGGTCCGGGCGGGGTTCGAGGAAGTCTTCGAAGTCTGCGGCGCTAAACACGAGCATTTCCCCGGCACCGTTGACCCGGAGATAGTCATCGCCGCTTCCCGGTCGGGTCATTCCCATCCAGCGTTCGAAATCGGCGCGCTCGCTTCCCTTGTTCTGCGTGAAGAGATTGTAGGCGATGCGTAACGTCAGTTCGCCTCGCTTGTGCAATTCATCAATGACGGCATAGTCGTCGGGATAATTCTGGAAGCCGCCGCCGGCGTCGCACACGCTGGTAAGGCCAAGCCGGTTCAGTTCGCGCATGAACTGGCGGGTGGAATTGTATTGATACTCCAGAGGAAGCTTGGGGCCCTTGGCCAGGGTCGCGTAGAGAAGGAGTGCGTTCGGCTTGGCGATCAAAAGGCCGGTCGGCTCCCCGTTCTTGTCTCGTTGGATCTCGCCACCGGGCGGATTTGGGCTGTTCCGGTCATAGCCCGCGGCCCGGAGCGCCGCGCGATTGAGCAACGCCTGACAATAGAGATGAAGGATGAAGACGGGTGTATCCGGTGCGGCCGCATTGATCTCGTCCAGGGTGGGCAAGCGCCGTTCCCGGAATTGAAACTCGCTCCAGCCGCCCACCACCCGGACCCATTGAGGAGCCGGAGTGCGGGCCGCTTGCATCTTGAGGAGGGCCAGGGCATCGCTCAGGGAGTTGACGCCGTCCCAGCGCAATTCGAGGTTGTAGTTGAGGCCGCCACGGATGACGTGGATGTGGCTATCATACAAGCCTGGGATGACTCTTCGGCCTTGCAGGTCGATCACCGTTGTCTCAGGTCCGCGCTGGTATTCCTCCGCGTCATCCACGCCGATGATGCGCCCATCCCGGATGGCCATATTGTGGGCCTCGGGATAGGCAGGATTAAGCGTGGTGATTCGCCCATTGAAGAGAATCAGATCGGCAGCATCTTCAGCGTTCATGGATGATGGGAGTGGGTTCTTGTGGGAATGGGCGCGACTGCTTGCTCAGAATTTACAGGAAAGCCACGTCGCGACGAAATTGACATCTTTGGCTGGCGGAACCTCTTCCAAAAAGACATCAGCGAAAAAGTGCGCGTAGTTCGCGACCCAGGTGACGTGGCGATTGATCCTCCATTCAAGCTGCGCGGTGGCCTGAGAGCCGATGTAGTTTGATCCTCCGTTCCCGCCAGGGCGGGCGACAAATTGCCCGATGTTGTAAACGCCGTCGTGGGTGCTCTGCCGCCAGAAGAAGTCGAGGTCCGTTGTGAAGGTCACGGCGTGGGATGGGTGCAATTCCAGTGATGGATGGAGATCAATGTGGTTCTGAGGCCCGATCAGGCCGGTTTCCGAGAAGTAGCCACCCCGGGGAAATAGCGGATTGAAGGTCTGCAGATCTGTGTTCGCCGGATTCTGGTCACCGCTGGTCACATCCGCTTTGAATCCGAAGCGGGGGGTCCATACGGTGTGCGCGAGGGTGTACCCATTGTCCGTGGCGACCGTCCAAGCGGAGATGTCTCCGCTGCCGAAGGTGCCGAACTGGTATACGAATTCGTAGTTCCAGTCCCAAGCGGACTGTTTTCCCCACCAACGCGTCCCTATTGAATGGCGTTGTTCTTGGGCTGTTCCTTGCGCAAAGGTCGCGGAATCCCGATCCAGACCAAAGTAGTAGAGATCGATCTTTCCACCCGGGAGCACCGAAAAGGGAGCCACGCCATACAAGCCCCAGAACTTCGCGTGGGGATCAGGATCGTCATCGAACACGCCAGTCTTGAGTCGGACGGGACGCGTGGCGAAGGCGTCGAACTGCCAGCCGTTCCACCGCAGGGTGGTGCGCGCGCCATCAAAGGTGCGGCGGAGGTTGGGTGCATCACGCAACGACACGAGACGCTGGGAACCAAACGCCAATTCCTGCCGACCAGTCCTGACAACCAGTGAATCGTCGGCTCCCAAAGGGAAGCGCACATCGCTGAAAAGCTGATGAACATCGGCGGCGTCGCGGTCGGTCGATCGCGGTCCGCCATTGCGCCCATCCACGAGTCCGGATTGAAGATCGGTAAACAGCCGAACCTGTTCGTTCAGGTGAGCGTCAAGATGGTAGAGATAGCGTTGGAGAAGGTAACCGTTGTTATCTTGCGGCCCGGCACCCCAGTTTGCCTGGTCGAAGAATTCGTAACGTTGGCGTGATTCCCCTCCCATGGTGAGCCAAGCGGTCTCGGCCTGATTGAGGGGGATAAATTTCAAGGAATCAAACGCATCCCCGCGCAACGCCGGATCACGCAGGACGGACCAGTCTTCGTCCTGCCGCGAGGGCTTGTAGGACGGCGCCTCATCCGCGCAAATCGCCAGGCTAAGAGAGGCAAGCGTGAGCAGGGTGATGGCACGAAGGGCGTTCATTCGGGTCCTTTTGATCCTCCAGGAAGCGTCAGGATGGTGAGCAGGGCAATGGCGCAGGCGGGGATGGCGGGTGACCACATCCGCATGACGGCCGCCGCGAACGCCCCGAGGGCCGCGCCAGAGAGAAACCCAGCGAGCACGATGGCCGTACGGCGGAGACGTGGGCGGAGTTCCTCGGTGCGCGCGCCGGTGACGAGCGAGAACCAATCGAGGGTGAACTGGGTCAATAGAAACTAAGCCCCGCCGCTTACACAAAGTTTCTGACACAGCCACTGGGTCGTGTTACCGGTCATCATCGTCGTCGGCGCTCACGCAACGAAGATCGGCGGTCACGCAATGAAGATCGGCGAACGCGCAACGAAGATCGGCGAACGCGCAACGAAGATCGGCGAACGCGCAACGAAGATCGGCGAACGCGCAACGAAGATCGGCGAACGCGCAACGAAGATCGGCGCTCGCGCAACGAAGATCGGCGCTCGCGCAACGAAGATCGGCGCTCGCGCAACGAAGATCGGCGATCGCGCAACGGCGCCCGACCGTTATAACCGCCTCAAAATCAGCAGCTTACAAAGATCGAAACATCCTTCGTAGGGCGGACATTTCTGTCTGCCCTCCTGCACGCTTCCCCGCTGATCCAAACCCAATGACCAGCGGCGCCCGCTCCGTCAGCGCTCCTCAAAGCCCGCGATGGCCAGGCGCTCCAGGATAAAGGCGCGTTCGTCTTCGCCAAGAGAGGGCTCCAGGCGGAGGTGCCGGGGATCGTCCTGCCAGTAATAGCCCAGTTCGTAGGCGCGATTGAGCAGCGGTTGGAGATCGAGTGCGGCGTCGTCTTACTGCGTATGCACATCGCTCCAACTCGTCTCCAAGAACGGATTCATGCCCGGGAAAGGATTGTGAGGCGAGATCATGGTTCCAGATTACAGGATTCCGCTCTTGCGGCAAGCGGAGGAGCCGGAGCGCGGACACTCTTGTCCGCTCTTTCGTGTTCGAAGCGTCGGACCCGATCGGCAGAAAAATGCGCGGCATCATGAAATTCAAATAAACATAAATGGGCTTATCTTTATAAGTCTCATCGGTCCCATGGGCCTCATCCCTGTCGGGCAGTCCCTCCATCGGGTTTGAAATCGTTGAGCCCCCCGTGGGCGATTGGAGAAAGAATTCCCGCGATTGGCCGCACCCGCTCCGCAACCCCATCCCAACCTTGAGGAAGATCATCCGGATTCGGAGGCATTGCGGTGGCGGGAGGAACGCGTGCGATCACCCGGCCGAAGCCTCTTCCGCCACAAGCACCACCCGCACTAACCCGGGTGATGGTCGCCAGCCTACTTATCCCGAGGAGTAGTCCAGACCTTGATCTCGATTCGGTAGATGTCCTTACCGCTCTCATCCGCTCGGTAACAGTAAACGAGTTCGTGAAAATCCCCGAACATGCCGTCCTGCGAGTGAGCAAGGTTGAGGTCGCCCGCATTCACATCAATGTTGATTCGTCCCCGCACCGTTCTCGTAGCCGAAAAGCTGAGGCGGCCGTTGAATGCCAGCGGAGCCTCCACGTCAGGATAGACCGGAGTGCCATATTGGTCTGACAGACCTTCATTTGGAAGATGCCACTCGCGGACCTTTCCCAGGGCCTTCCAAACCGGTTCGGCTTCGCCTTTGTGTTCCAAATGGGATTCGCGCAGCACGACATGGATGGTGTCTGCCTGCGCGAAGGAAGTCAGAATCGTGCTGATGACGAGGAAAAGCAGAGGCGTGCGCATAATAGGCGGGGCTTGTGAGAGTGGTAGGAACGTGCCATGGCGTGGGACGGAGATCAAGTGGCACAGTGTATTGAAACATGGAAGCTAGCTTATCCAAGAATCGATTGCTTCGCCCTGGACAATGCGCATCCCGAGGAGCGCGAGTTTGCGATCCGGGAGTTCGAAGCCGAGGGGGATTCCTACTCCCGGGACATCCTCGCAGAGTGGCACCGGCGTTGACTCGCCTTCGGATTTGAGATCGTTGAGATCCCGAATGTCGATTGGAGAAAGGGCTGTCCCCGGGCGGCTTCACCGTTGAAAGTCGACTGGCACCAGAAGTCTCGAGAAAATCGCTTGAACACACGCCGGCTTTGTGTTCTCATGAACAAACTCGCAGTCGTTGTGTTTTGGACGAACCACCTCGCCCGATGAACTTCTACAAGCCTTATCAGGAAAAACACGTCAGGGAGAAAATCGAGGAATCCCAGCCATGAAAACCAGAAGCCAAACGGAGCAAATTGCCGCGCAGTATCTGAAGCTCGTTCGCTGGTCGGATGAGGATGGGTGCTACGTGGGTTCCATTCCCGATCTATGTGGTGACTGCTGTCATGGGGATGAGCAAGCTGAGGTTTACGCGAAACTGGTGACCATCGCTGAGGACCTCATCGACTACTACCGTGACAAGGGCGCTCTGCCTGCCGCAAAGACGCAACCATGCCTTCAGGTGGCGTCGTAAGCGGAAACGGTAGAACACGCCCTCATTTCGTAGAACATGCTTGCCGTGTGTCCTGTCTCCTGAGGCAGCTACGCCGACGTCCTGGAAGACATCTTTCCGGCCTGCCAATCCGATTTCCGCTGCCGGAATTCCTTCGATCGGTGCCGGAGATTGTAGATGGGGTGCGGTAGGAAAAATGCCGCGACTGACCGCACCCGCTCAAGAAACTCAATCCCAACCTTAAGGAAAAAGTTCTCGATCGACCAACGGCATCGCCCTCTGCAAAAACCATCACTGGGCCATGGACCACCAGCTTTTGGCACCGACAACGCAAAGCGTGTGGAAGATCGCCAGCACACTCGATCCCCGGCGATCAATGGGCGAAGCGGAGATCATTCAGCTGGTCGGCCAGGCGTTGCTCTTGCCACGCGACGATGCGTATCAACCGGATCTGCTCGCTTCGATGGAGGGCTTGGAACACGGAGGGAAAGCTCGTCCTCAACATTGCCGCAATGTTGGATATCGTCTCGCGGAATTTCCTCGCGTTTTCGCATCGAACTCGCCCGTTGGAAGGCTGCCTGGACCAGATGCCCGTGAGGTTGGCCACAGATTGCCTGTCCCCGATAGCCAACTGGCTTTACCTCGCACCTCGCGGCACAGTCACGCTGCACTCTCCTGTGGTGAACGCCTGCAGATCCCCAGGCCGCAGGACTTTGGGCCGGTCAGTGAAGCCCCCCCATGCTCCGGAGTACATCACTTAACGGCGCAAGCCGGAACCGGCAGCTGATGCCCAGCTTTTTAAACACATTGCGTAGATGCGTCCGCACGGTACTGAGACTTACCCCTAATTTGACAGCAATCTCTCCATTCGCCTCACCTGCGGCCGCTAGCCGCACTACCCCTAGTTCGGCGCTCGTCAGCCTCGGGAGCGCCGACACTGCATTTTGGCACTCCGCATGGCGAGGAGCCGGGATCGAAAAGACAATCACGAAGGACGACTGAGCGCCGCCACCAAACGGAGCTTCTACGATTTCCACCTCCGCACGAAACGACGGATCACTGTGGTGGTTCAGCGTCACTTTCCGGGCACCACTACGGGCCGACTGAGCTTTCCGGTCCTGCCACTCCGCGTAGAGCGACCGGCAGGTTGCCTGAATGTCCTGCGGAACGTCCCCGCCTGGCTTCAACGTTCGGAGAAACGCCATCCCCCCATGACTCCAAGCCGCCATCGCTTCGCGACCGGCTCGATTGCTAAACACCAACTCCCCATCGAGGCCAACCACAGCCACGGGCCACGGCAGGGTCCGCACGAGATGCTCAAAGGCGATTCGAGTTGCTTCCTGCCGTTCATGTTCGCCAGCCCGCTGCACCGCTGCCTCCAGCATTGGCTGCAAGTGGGTGGCAATCTCCATCTCCGCCGCAGTGAACTTCCCGCGTGAGGATGCCCGCAGCGCCATCAACCCACCTTGAGCCCTTCCTGCCCCTTCCCGAAGGCGCAGATAGACACCGGAGTGCCATCCCATCGGTTCCAAGATCTCCTCCACCCACACCCGCCGCCACCGGGAGTTCGACTCGAGGTCCCGATCGATTGCTTCCACACGGCCTCCCGCGCTGAGGCAGGATGCCTCCAGGGACAACCTCAGGCCCGCAAACCGATCCCAGTCTCCCGTAGCCACCGTCGATCGCAGATACACCGGGGCGGCGGATCCGCCCCCCAGAACAAAGATCACATCGTCCAGCGGCAGGGCGGTCTTCACTAACTCAAGCGCCGCCATCCACACCGCCTCCCGGGTCACGGCACGCTGCAGACCCGTCAGAGGAACAGTCAGCATAGCGGTGAGCGTGCAGGGCGAGGACACAAGCCCTCTGATTGACTCAATCCGTAGGGAACACAAGCAAATTCGTCTTAACGGACGATAGACAGACCGCACAGCCAAAGGTTATCCACATTGCGAACGCAGGCTTACGGAGATTCCGGCAGCCCCTCACGATTTTCATCATGTCCAATCGCCCCGTCACCTCTCGCGAATACAAGCTCATGCTGAATGTCGATCGGTTCGTCGACCGGAAGGAAGGCTGTGACGCCGTGCTGGCCCTTACGGAGCATCTCTTGAGTGGCGTTCAGAACATAGCCTCAGTGGAGCGGCAGAACGATTCCGAAAAAGTCCGCAAGACATCTTACCTCGACACCGCAGACATGGCACTCTGCCAGCGAAGCCTCGCTGTGCGCAGGCGAGAGGAAAGCGAGGGGAAGACGCAACTGAACCTCAAGTTCCGATCCCCCGACCGCTACCTCTCCGCGGCGAACGAAGTCCTGCAAACTCTCCCAGCCGCCGAGCTCAAACCAAACTCCAAGTTTGAAGAGGACGTCATCCCACCGTTCGCCAGCCGATTCTCCCGGTCGCTGACCATCAACACCGATCGTGCGGTGAACATCACCACCATCCGCGATGCCACCGGCTACTTCCCGGGCCTTGCAACCCTCGATCTGGACACCACTCCGCTGCACACAGTCAACGGATTCGAAGCAACGGAAGTGGAGCGCAGACTCTGCACCTTCCGGTTTGCGGACGGTCCCAAAGTGAAAGCCTCCCTGAGCTTCTGGTACATGACCCACCAAGCCACCGGATGGCCCCTGGTGGCTGAGTTCTCTTTCGACTACGACGCCGAAGAACTGAAGAATCGCAAAGGCAAGCCCGAACTAGAAACCTTTCACGGGCAGACGGTCGAGGACACCAACCGCCTCTTCCTGGCGCTGCAACGACAAGCAGGCTGGGTGAACTCGAACATGACCACGAAAACCGCCTATGCATTGGCTGCTTCGTAGCGTGAAGAACCACCAAAGCCCAAACTACGACAACATTCTCCCTCTCTAACTGCCGACGCCCCAACCCTCTCCGCCGACTACCAGACATACCTAGCCTACACTCCAATGAAAGGACTATCCACCAATCGCCGCTGTTCCGGCTCTGCTGACTGCCTCAAGGCAAACGGCATCGAGTTTGTGATCCGCTACTACTCCGAAACGACGCAACAGCCTCAAAAGCACTTACTCCCCGGAGAGGCCGCGGCTGTTGATCGGGCCGGGATTCTGCTCGCCGTCGTTTACCAAGATCGCCAGGATCAGGTGGAAGATTTCACGAATAATGCTGGGCTACGCGACGGAAAATTCGCTTTCCAGTACGCTCGGGAGACCGGTCAGCCTGAGGGGACCACGATCTTTTTTGCAGTAGATTACGACGCCGAACCGGCCCATCTGGCGACAATCAAAGAGTATTTCCAGGGCGTGACCGATGGTTTAGCCGCCGCCTCCGGGAAGCCAAACGCCTATCAAGTTGGAGTCTATGGATCTGGTCTGGTTTGCAAGACGCTCAAATCTGCAAACTTAGTCGTCCACACATGGCTCTCTGAGTCCACTGGCCACCGTGAAAGCGCGACTTATAAGGGGTGGACAGTAAAGCAGTTTATCACGAATGAGGCATTGTGTCAGCTTCCGAAGAAAAGCTGGCAGCATTGTGAGTCCAAAGGAAGCGATCTTTCGTGGGCCTTTAGCCCTGCCGTCACCGACCATCCGAAACCTCCAACGCCCGCCATCTCCGAATCCGTCCTCAGGCGAGGCGATTCCGGCCCATCAGTAGTCCTCCTTCAGCGCTTTCTGAATCGTTGGTTGAGCGGGGAGGGCTCGGGTCTTATTCTCGAGGATGGGCAATTCGGACCTCGAACCTTCGCGGCCGTTCAAGCCTTTCAAGCCAGCAACATCGACGCCTTTGGCCGCCCCCTAACGGTTGACGGCATCGCAGGACAATTGACGCTGGGCGCGCTCCAACGCATGACCAGCGCCCAAGCCGATCCGCCTTCGTCTCCGCTGATTCTGCCAGGCGCTTCCTCCACCTGGTGGAAGAAAATGCCGGATGTTCCGAGCGCCAGCCAACGTGGTCGGGAGGCACTTGCCATCGCCGTCCGGGAAGCAGCGGCTGGCCGCGGTGAATCTGGAGGGAACAACCTGGGGCCTGACGTGAACAAGTATTTGAACGGGATCATCGAACCACCCGCAAACTGGTGCGCCGCTTTCGTGAGTTATTGCCTGAAAGAAAGCGGCCCCATGCCCTTCGCTTACACCTTGGGCGCTCGCAGCCTTCTTACCAAGGCCAAGAGTGCTGGATTGACCACCTTTACCGATCCGTTCGCTACGCCTCCGGAGCCCGGGGACATCATCGTCTGGTGGCGGGTGAAAGTCAGCAGCTGGGAAGGCCATACCGGCTTCGTACATCATGTCAATCAGGGGCGACTCTATACGATCGAAGGCAACAAAACATCCAGGGTGGAAGGGTTCGATTACCCTCTGGTTGGAATGGAGAAACTCCTCGGATTCATCCGGCTCGGATAACGAGCGTAACAACTTCACACACAACTCTGACAAATTCGTCACTTGCAACTTTGGCTAGAGATTGGTACGCGACCTAACTGGTTATTTCTATTTGCCCCACTTCAATTCGTTTGATCCGCCGCCCCGCCATGCCCCGCATCATCCTCTTCAACGCCGACGACTGGGGCTTGTCCCAGCAAATTCACGACGACATCACCGACCTGCATCAAGCAAAAGCGATCGATGCGGCGGGCATCATGATGGGGCAACCGTTTACGGACCTTGCCATCGACTACGCCCGGTCGAATCCAAGTCTCATCACCGGAATCCACCTCTTCGCTAGCGATTCCCTATGCCAACCGCTCAGTGTCGAATCCTGGCCCCAGATCTGGCCGAGTGATTTTTGGATCAATACGACGGTTTGGCTACCGTCGGTGGAAACGCTCATCTACAGGGAACTCGATGTTCAGCTCGCTGCTTGGAAGAAGACCGGATTGCCGCTCAGGTTTGTCAACAGCCATTTTCACATTCACGCCAACCGGGGCGTCTTTGACAAAATCGCCCACAAGGTTCGCGAGCACTTTCCTGACTTTACAGGCTGGTTAAGGCTCGGCGACAGCAAACCGATCCGCTCAGGAATTCCGACACTGCTCGATCCCGTATCAAATCTCATCGAGTCGAACATGTTTGTTCGAGATTGGCGCGGTCGCAATAACGACACCCTGTTTGGATTGGATACGACATTTCATAACACTGCGGCCGATCTATTGCAGGTCTGTGAAGGACTCGACGACGGCTTCCATGAGTTCTTTCTTCACCCTGGACGTGGCAAATCCTTAAGCGAGAGAGGCAGCGATACGAAGGCCCTCTTTGAATTGACCTCGGATTTTCCTCAGTCGGCGCGCAACCTCTCGGACCTCCGATTCTGATCGATCAAGGTTCTCGGAATCGCTACGATCACAACCACCGCAACTGATTGAACCCTTGACTGCGACGACTAGTAGGGCATTGATCTCGCAGCGAGATACCGCATCTGCGTCCAGATCCAAGAGGAAATGGAAGAGGGCCTTGCGCCCCCCTCTTGGTAAAATCGAATCTGTTGAAGTTAAACTAACGGATCGATAACCGCTTTGAATTTCTTACTGACGAGTTTAAAACCTGCACTCGTCCCATGGATTTCGTCGTTCCAGTCTTTCACTGTCAGTAGCGTTTTTCGGACATCCACCACATGCACATGTGGATGAGAAGCGGCGATCTGATACAGCAGGTCGTAAAGTCCATCGATCAACAATCGGAGAATGCCCCGCTGCAACTCTCTATCAATGATTCCCTTGGCCACCAGAGGGCCCCCAAGCCATTCATCCTTTTTCGCGTACGGCGGATTGCGAGAATCGTCCGGATCGCCGGGTCGACCAGGAATGACGTAATCATAGCCGTGGATGACGATTGGGAGCTTTTCGAATGCCGGATCGGCATGAATACGCATCACCATCTTTTCATAGGCCCCTTTAAGAAATGCGAGCTTTTCACTGAACTTGGCGAAGTCGATGTGCTCGGCTGGCGTACCCCCGGGAATGTGTTGCTTCAGGATGCCGGAGAGCACAGGAACTCCATTGGAATCCGCGCCAATGATGTCATTCCCCGCACCGGAAAAGAGGAAGGCCTTCACTCGGTCCTTTTGCTCGCGGAGTGCATCCATGTATTCGCACATTCCGTCGCCCGCTTGGCCGAACACCATGTTCTGCGCGGTGTCGCCGGCGGCGCTGACGCACCATACGAGATAATCGGGCCAGAGTTGGTCGATGACATCGTCGATCAGTATGGGGAACTGGAACCAAGAATCCCCCTCTGCAACGAGCACGGGCCGGTTATTGCCGTGACTCAGGTCCACTTTGAAAGCGATCTGTCGCCTGACGCGGGCGAGACCGTTTCCGATCGACATCGCGTTCTCAGCCTCCACCTCCTCGAAAGTCATGGCAACCATTCCAGGCTTTGGGCGAAGGACGAGATTGAATGCACCGCTCTTATCGGGGTCCGCCTCAAGGTATTCCCTAAGTTCCGAATCGGGCACTTTGATGTCGAGCAACTTCTGCTGGAGTTCCTGATAGGTGATGGGGGCAGCCATGAGCTTGTGATAAGTTAGATAATTTGCTCCTTGCGAGGAATGCTCATTTATGTCAGAACGACAACGACATGCAAGCTTCAAAATTCGCAAACCTGATGTTTGGGGAATCCTCCGTGGCTGATGATTACGGAGCGGATCTCAATCGATGGATGCAGACTCAAGGACGATTTCACCAATCCGTGGCGAGTATCGCCCGCTGCGACATCAAAGCACTGGAATCGACTGTAAGGCTTCGCTCAGCCATCAAGCGCGCCGCCAAGGATTCCGCGATGAATCCTTGGGTGCACAAGGCGGCGTTACCCAGGCCAAGAAGCACCCGGAAAGGTGGGAACCCGAAACCTTCGTTGAGCGCATACGCCGACCGCGCTAGCGTAGCGTCACTTCGGAAGCTAGGTGAGGAGGCGTTGATCGGTCAGGCGGACTACAAGCCGGTGGAGTTCTTCGAGCGCGGGCTGCATGTGGCAGATTCCGTGGGCCGAATCAATTCAGCCATTGGCAAGTCGGGCACCGGGTTTCTTGTGGGCGAAGGCATACTAATGACCAACCACCATGTGATTGGCTCTCCAGAAGAGGGCGGCATTTCGGCGCTCACGATGAATCTCGAGGAGAACATCTTCGGCGCCGTGAAGCCGCAAGAAGAGTTCAAACTGAATCCGGACGCTTTCTTCTATACCGACGCGGAGTTGGACGTGACGTTAGTCGCAACCAGCAAGCGCTCCGCCCGGGGAACGGAGGTGACGACCTTCGGATATCTGCCTCTCATCCGAGCAGAAGGGAAAATCCTCCGCGGCTGGAATGTAAACATCATCCAACATCCCAATGAAGGCAACAAGGTGGTCTCCTTCCGGAATGGCGTGCTCGTCGAGATCGAAGGTCCCCAGGGCCAAGACGAGTATTGCTACTACACGGCCGACACAGGCAAAGGCAGCTCAGGATCGCCGGTCTTCAACGATTCATGGGAAGTGGTGGCGCTGCATCATCACGCGCTGCCGAAGTTGGATGCCGAAGGGCATGTTCTTGATCGCCAGGGAACGAGAATAACGCCAGCCGAGGCCTTAGCAGATCCGAGCCGCGTGGACTGGGTCGCGAACGAAGGTACGCGCGTTTCCCGGATCGTAGCGGCGTTCGAAACTGCGGATCTACCGATGCCGTTTGCGACGGTGCGAGACGAACTGCTGAAACTATGGGGAAAGTGACCCTGGAGAATGTGCGAGGCAATCAGCGGCGAGAATCCAACCACTTGATCAGCCCTTCAGCTTCTTCGGCCACTCCACGATCCAGTTCTTTCAGCCTAACCGCCCATTGTTTGATTGGCTCTTTGAATTCAACGGTTTGTGTTACACTGCGGCTCATGTCTCGCAAGGTAACTACGGCATTCTCCAGCCCTCTTCTGTACAGAAGTTCATCCTCTTTGGACAAGGTTTCATCCTCCTTCTTGCTCTCGTATTCGGCCAGCTTCGCCATGCCTTCGTCCAGCACGGATTGAGCTGTCGATTGCAGGGAGCGCTTCTCTTTGCCGGTTAATTTATCGTAAGCGGACAATCGTTTTCCCCGATCCGTGGAGAAAAGGTCTGCTGCAAGTTTCCGCGCGTCTGCGCTGGTGGAAGCATCTTCTGTAGCCATACCGCCGATTGCAGCAGGTTCGGCCGCACCCGCTACCTCCGCCAGTTTGACGACGGATTCCTTCTGCTGTTTACTCAGGGAGAAAGTGGCCAGTTCTCCTTTGATCTTGGTCAGGGCAGCGTCGGCGTCAGCCAGCACCTGTTGTTTCCTGGCCAGCTCCACTTCCATCTCCTCCATGCGCTTGCTCTTGAGAGCATCGGTGGCGTTTGCAGCCTGTATCTTTTGAATCAGTTCCTCCTCGACCGCTTTGAACGATTCTAACGCCTTGTCGCGCGCGGTCTGCGCCAACGTGATCTCATAGCCTAGTTTCTTTGCCTCTAACACCGCCACACTCGTGGCCAGCTCAGCATATTCTTTCCTCTTCAATGCTGCGCTTTCATCAGCTTTAGCTTCCGTGAGTTTGACGTTCACCTCTGCCTGCGTCTGCTCCACAGCCTTCTCTCGCTTCTCGACGGCTTCCGTTTTTGCTTTGATCTTCTCGCGCTCTGCTTCAAAATCAGCCTTCGATTTGTAGTCGGCGGCGATGTATCCGAGCAACACGCCAGCGATTCCTGTGAAAAGCTTCAGCCCCTCTCCCAAGCCTGACAGAATCCGCCGCGATCGGGATTGGGCTGCCCTATGGCTGGCTAGTTCCACCTGGCGTTTCTCGGCTTCCGCAAGAGTAGCGACAACGCCTGCCGCCTTCTGCATGCGCTCAAGGTCCTCCGGCGATTTCTCATTTAGCACATTAAAGTCAATCATATTGCAGGTTTGGTTTGGACAATCTTACTGCTGGAACATTGCTTTTGGGCCCCTCCGTCCGGCGCGTCACCATGGGCTAGAGGATGAAGAGGTTCAGATGGGTAGACACGGGTAAAATCGATCCATCTGTCGATGATCTGAGCTCTGCTAGGTGGTCCTGTCAATGATTACATCATCCTGGTGCCGAATTGCCGAAGTTCTGGTGCCAGCTTTCATGTCGCCTCGGAAGGTTACGAGTGTCCACCCAGAATTGCTCCTGTTTCGGCTGATTCGCTTCACGCCTCTCGAACGTACGGACCTATGAACCAAATCTTGGGGGCTTCGCCAATGGGGTTTTTCAACAGGCAGTTATGGGCGTTTGCTTCGTCCGGCGGGAGGAATCTAAACTCTTTGATCCTGCCTCCTTCCTTTGCGGCCAAGAGCCACGCAGACCAAGCCGTGATATGAGGGACGCCTTGCTCCGCCACCACGGTGATGACCGTTCGCCCGAGGGCGATTTCCACCCATCCCCTGATCCAGGTGGGGATTCCCGTGTGGCTGCAGCCGACCTCTTCCGCGTCCAGGCTCTCCACAACAGCTTGGAGGAATCCGCGAGGTGCTCCTGCGGCGCCGTTGGCGGCCGCCACCTTTCCCTGTAAGGTCCGCCACTTCTCGCTCAACCCGTGCTGCTGAAGGGTGAAGATGCGTTGCGGCATTTCACGGAAGGCGTGGCGATTGGGATTTGGGTGGGTGAGCCAACGCGAACCAGTTCCCGGTGCGTGACGAAGTCGCTCCGGGCGCCTTCCCTCCCTACCCGACGGACGGTCCCCACGCTGGGATTCACGCGAAGCCGTGCCCAACTCGGTCGCACCCTAGCATTCTCCCTACGTGCCAACTTGAATTAATTTCCCTCGCCTAGTAATAAAGATTTATTGACTTTCATTAATCACACTGTATTTCCTTTCCCAACATTCCATCTGCCTGACAATCTACTCTTCATTGCCCCTCATGAAACGGATTCTCTCTTGCACTATACCTCTCTGCCTGGTTATGGTCGGCTGCTCTTCGGCGGATAAGTTTTCCTTTGTCGAATACAGCCGGAACCCCAGCCAGTATGACGCTCCGGGGGCGGCACCGCGCTGGGGTGCGACGGATCAGCAGGCCTTACAGTTTTCCAGTAATGTGGCGCGGCTGCTTCGGGCGAAGGCGACGGGCGCCCGGATGACGCGAGATGTGTCAAACTCGCTGCAAGTCTCGATGGCGGCACTGGCGGGAGCGAACTCGGCGTTTGGCTTTTCGGACCGTTCGTTAGCCGTGCTGGGATTGGGCTCGGCGCTCATCCCGGACGTGCAGGGAATCTTCAACGCCCAGGGGCGAGGGGACGCGTATTTGGATGCGGTGCGCCTGATTGAAACGGCGCAAGGTGCCTACATGGCCCACAATCAGCAGCCCTCCGCAACGGAGTTGACGCAAAACGGCGCGACGCTCATCCAGCGGACCCAGGCGTCGGTGCATGTAGTGGAGAAAGTCCTCTCCGGGAGGGTGCCGACGATTGTCGATCTGGAGCAGGCGACCGAGGCCATGAGTGATGTCGGTGCATTTGAAACAAATCCCGGACCTGCGTTCAATCATATCGAGCCGACCGGACTAGGTCCCACGGTCGAGGCGCAGGCGGTGGCGAAGGCGGTGGCGCAGGCGGTGGCAGGGATCGAACGCAGGGTGCCGGTGACCGGAGAGCCGAGTAACGTTCAGCCGCTAACGCCTACGAAATTCCAAAAAGAAGTGGGTGCCCTCACTAACAAAATGGGCCACAGCACGGACGCTTGGGTAGATGGGGTCTACTCGAAACTTCACCCGCAGGCAGGGCCACTGCCGCCAGGAAAGTCCAAGCGGGATCACATCTACGAAGAACTATCCGCACTTCGAAATACAAAGCCGCAAGCGGATGGATTGATGGGTAACGAGGCGATGGATCAGCTGGAACGCTTTCGGAAAGCATTTGATCTCTGATCAGAGTAGAGCATTTATCTTTTTTCTTATGGCACAGACCGATTTCCAGGTTGTTAGGATTGAAGACCTTCTAGCCCGTATTCTCCTGGAGGAGGATGAATTCGGCGGGATCGTTACTTCCGTGGTGAAGGGAGTGGACGACAGTGGAGTGGTATTCAATCGGATGTATCACCGGGGCAGGGCACCGGGCGATTTAACCTCAACTCTCGGCTTCCTTGAGTTGCGTGGCGGTGACGAGGATGCACAGCGCGAGGAGATCACCGCGAAACTTGTGGAAGGTAATGCGCCGGTGTGCTACACGGTGCTCGCGGTTCTGGATGATGCCGAAAAAACAGTGGATTTGGATATCCTTATCTTCCGTCCGGATGGCGGCGCATGGGTTAGCGCGCTGATTCCGGTTCCTCACGGGCTCGGGCATGTGGGTCGTTCGATTCCGTGGTCGTCAGGGAAACGGAGCCGTCTGTCATTCAAAGGTTTGGTCATGGGGACGCTAGCTTCGTTCGCGAATCCGACTGGAGGCCCAGATGTGGTGGCTGCGGTCACGGATGCGGACATCGATACGGACGGCCCCGGGGGAAGCCAGGCGACGGATCCGTTTTGGTCGCCGAACACCTCGCTGCGCTATCCGAGCGGAGCGTCGTGCGACTCCCGCGAATTTCGCGGGGTGGTGACACCACCGGCGCTGCGGCAGAAGTTTGGGATTGCGATCGGCGATCTCGCCTGGGTGAGTTTGGGCGACCGGGAGTTCGGGGCTCAGGTGTATGACTCAGGCCCGGAGGACAAAATTGGTGAAATCAGCTTCAGGCTCGCGGTGGATCTTGGGATTTACCCGAATGACTCAAAGGAGGTGGAGCGGAGCGCGGCCCGGAATGGGAACGATGTGAAAAACCTGGTAACGGTCTTTTTTCCTGGGTCCGGAAACGGCAAGGCAATGGCGGCCGAAGCGATTGAGGCCGCGGCCCAGGCGTGCGTGCGGCAGTGGCTCGGCACGATGCTGACGGAGGAGGAAGTGCTCTTCACTGATAGGGCGGGTTCGTGGGCGGAGTTCTTCGCATCACTGAACCTGTCTGCGTTTTTCTCGGTGGACGACCCGCTGGTGAAGACGAATCTTTCACCGAATACGCCGCCGCCGCAGAAGCTCTGGCAGAATATCGCGCCGACGCTGGCGGTGCTGGCGGAGATTCAGAGTCACTTCGGTAAGAAAGTGCACTTTCACAGCACCTATCGGAGTCCTTCCTACAATGCCGGAGTGGGAGGAGCTCAGCGCAGCCAGCATCTCGCTTTCCGGGCGGCGGACTTCCATGTGGAGGACGTCTCGCCGGTAAATGTGGCGGAGTTCGCGCGTTCACTAAGGGGCAAACCGTTCACGGTGGGACTGCCAGGCCTGACCTTGAGCAATGAGATCGCTGGAGCGAGCCCGCCTCCGGCCCTCAACCTCACGAAGCTGAATTTCCGGCCGTCTGCCGCAGGTGGCACTGAGTTTACCTTCCACGGAGGAGTGCGGAGCTACCCCACATTTGTACACGTGGACTGCCGGGGTGAAGACGCGGAGTGGTAAAGCCTATTCCTGGGATTCCGGACGTCGGAGGCAGCGCTCTCCAAAGGCCATCTGCGGCTGGACCAAGAAGAGCGGTGGGAGACAGCTTTCTACAGGCTGTCAACAGCTAGCTCAGGCTAGATGTTCATTGTCAGATACCGCACAGTGTCTGGAGAACATCGCTCTCCATTCTTAGGTCTTTTGAGAGTCAACCTACGTCCTTGGAGTCATCTCCTTCTCCGCCTTCATCGCCCTTCGGTAGATTTCGTAGTCCGGTGATTTCAACGTCCAAGCTGTCTACACCGAGCAATGCCGAATCGCTCGGTGCATGCCGTTGCATACTCAGTACGATTACCGCAGTGAGGTGAGGAGGCGGGGTCAGGGTATTTGCGATTTGGGTTCCCTCAGATGAAGGTTCCTGGACGGATGCGTGCACAAAGCTGAAAATGTTTTCCTCGAAATTGCCGGTGATCGGTGTGCCATACGGAAACTCAATCACCTTCGTCGCCCCACCAAGCTCAACAAATACGACAGCTCGAACTCCGCTACCTTTCTCCACGAATCCTCTCAGAGCCACGTGGTAACCGAGAAAGACCTCACTTGTCGGGTTGGTAATTGAAACGGGGATGCGGAGAATCGCAATCTCGGACACCGTGTCGGCATCAGATCCGCTGAGTTCCACTTGCAGTCCTCCGAACAACGCACTGATGGCTTTGCCGTCAGGGGATATTGACCCACTGAAGATGGAAGGCGCATACACCTCCGCCTGCATGAATGCGGGATCTCCAAAGCGTGTGGTGAACAAAGAATCAGATGAGGAAGTCATGAGTTTAACTGATAGAATTTACTGATAGATGGCATGAGGTTGTCAGGCGGGGCGAAACCCGCAATGCTGACACCCATCCTAAATCAAATCGATACTAAGGCTACCGAACCGCACGCCTCGATCAAGCTGGGAATTAACTGACAGCTCAGGATTTCCATTTTGCACCCTGCGGACATGGCTTCGCCGTCGGCCGAGGGATGGAGGGGGCATCGTCGCCCGAAGAGCAATCCCAACGTCGGGATCGGTGTGGAGCGGTGCCCAAGTCCGCCCGTGAATCAGCTGCGGACAGCAAGTTTCGGTTCACCGTAGCGATCAATCCGCCGTTGAAACGACGCCGATGGGTTGACGATCAATGAGCCGAAAGGAATCTTCCACAAGGAGTCAGGCCGAGTTGGCAATCTGGCTAGGTTTTGCCGGGCGCCAGACTACCTCCACGACGGATGGATTCTTCCTCCCCATCCATCCTCGGGCCGACGGTGAAATGGTGGCTGCGGCGTTCAAAAAGCAACTCTTTCAGTTTTAACTAAAGTTTCGTCTTGCCGGGCGCTCCCCATTGGGATTTTATTCAGTCTGGAAAATCACGCAGATTCACGAAGCTCCCTTTCTCGATGGCCGATTCCTATTATGTGAAAGTCAGATACCCGACCGAAGACGGTGAGGGCTCGTTTGAACTTGAGGTCAGCGACGAGACTCTTCATCCGCTTGCCATGAGGCTTCGCTATGTGGTCGCCAACCGCGCACGGATCAACGATGAGACGCGGGATGAGTTGGAGGATCTGGTGGAGCAGCAGATCCGGGAAATGTTTACGGAGATTCGCGAGGAACTGAACAAGCATCTCAAAGGCATCGGGGCCGCCGGCGCAGTGGAGATCGAAATCCCTTTCACGACTGAGAAAATCGGCTGGGCGGCGCGCATGATGCCGTGGGAGAATGTGCTGGGACTGATGACACGCCGCCATCGGTCACGCGAGCCGCTACTGGTGGTGCGCTATCTGAACAGAAATAAGGAGAATCATAAGTTTGTTAAGCCAGACTCTGCAGCTGGGAGAAAAAGTCTCCTCGTGGTCCAGGCAGACCCAGGGCAGCTTTCGAAGCGCTACCATCTGAACGAGGAATGCGAGCAGGTGCGGGATGGCTATGAAGACGAATCGAACACTCAGTGGTCGCGTAGTGTGTTCCTGCCGAACCCGACCCTGGGGAGCCTGCGAGAGAAGGTCAGTGGGTCCATTCGGAGCGCTCACCTGGCAGGTGTGTGTGCTGCCAGTGTGGTGCAGGAGCAGGATTTCCAGATGTACCAGATTCAGGACCAAGAGGGTTTTGAAAAGCGTCCGATGCTGGATGGCTTTATCGTGCGCAGTGACAGCACCGAGGCCATCAACGGGGCCGGACGCAGCGGAGTGCATCCCGTCTACCAGGTAGTCGGTGCCGTGGAGATGGCGAAAGCCCTCTGCGGAGATCGCAAGGATGCTCTCCAACTCGTCTCTTTCAGTTCGAACTTCTCCGCCCCTCGTCTGGCCGCTCTGGCGATTGGCTTGGGAGCTGCGAGCCATGCCATCGGTATCCAGGACACAGTTAGTGAGGAACAGTGCGGTCAGTTCTTCGGGGGCTTTGATTCTGACTGGAACGGCGACGGGAGCGATGACATCCTGAAGGCGTTTTTCAGATCACGACGGAATCTGGCGCGCAATTACGACCTTGTCTCCGCCGCCAGCTTTGTGCTCTGGAGTTCAGAATCACTCATCAGCAGCCTTGCTCGAGTGGTGCAGCAGAAATCCAAATCCGAGGTTCCGGAAAGAAAAACTCCCCCGGCGTACGATCCCGAACCCTATGTCTCCCACTGGGTCAAACCGGTGACTGGACTGAACTATTCCCTGCTGCACAATGACCAGCCGCTGTTTGAGCAGTTCTCCGTGCTGAAGGTTAAAACTGGATGGATCAAACCGCTGGCGGTCGAAGTCAGCCTTGACACCGGTGGCCATCTGGGACGTTCCGTATGCAGGGTAACGCTGCCTGCCAAGTTCTCGAAGTATGTTTACCGGCTCGCAGACCGCATCCGTCTCCCACTCGTGGCAGACCTGATGCGCCGTTGCCAGGAGAGTGTACGCACCAATCTGCACGTCCGCCTGACCTGTGGCGATGATGTGTTGCTGGAAGACAACTACCCGGTCCACGTGTTGCCCGCCGATGAATGGCGTGACGATGGGCGCGACCACTGCTGGTTGCCCAGCTTCGTGCTGCCGCGTGACGAGGCGGTGCTGCAGATCTTCGATCGTGCTCAACGCTGCCTGCGCATCCTCGCCGACGATTGCGCCGCTGCGTTTGACGGCTACCAGCGGGTAGCACCGGGGGCACCCGAAACGGTAGAACTCCAGGTAAAGGCGATCTGGGCGGCCATCCAGCACGACTTAAGGATCAATTACTTCAACCCGCCACCCAGCTACGGCACGTCCTCCCAGCGTTTGCGCACTCCGTCACAGATCCTCCAGGGCAGTTCGGCCACCTGTATCGACATCTCCCTACTCTTTTGCGCCTGTCTAGAGTATGCGGGCATTTATCCCGTCATCTTTCTTATCGAGGGGCATGCTTTCCCCGGTTACTGGCGTTCAGAGTCGGCTTGGTGGGAGATGGTCAGCTTTAGACGTGCCCTTAGCCTAGCGGATCAAGCCGGGCTTTCCGAAAATATCGTCGTCGCCGGTGCGTCGAAGGGCTGGGTGCTTGAGGGAGAGATGGCCTTCTCCGAAGTCATCAACTACGTGGAGGACGGCACACTCGTCCCCTTCGAAGCTACCTTCGCCACCATGGGGCGCCGTCTCATCGATGCGCTGGAAGAAGCCCCGCAAAACCTTACCGCCGAAAGCTTCGACTGCATGGTGGACATCTGGTCCGCCCGTATGCAGCGCGTCACGCCACTGCCTCTTGTCAAGTTCGTGCCCTGATCACCAGCCTCCACCCACTTTGCCCGCTATGCCATCGCCCAAGTCCAAAACCTCTGCGAAGAAAGCCGTCAAACCAGCAGCCTCACGGGACCGCACTCCTGAAGAAATCGCCACCGACAGTGAAACGCTTCTGCCTTTCGACGGCTTCCTGAAGAAATTCGACTCCAGTGAAGATCCGCTTTCCGGCGAGCACAAGTTCGAGTCCGGAGATGTCACCGGTGATCCGGTCCGGCGTGGCCGCTTCCGCCGCCGCAGTTCGCCCTCCATGCGGACGCAAACCTCCACCACCCCAGATGACTGCCAACTCGTCCACCTCGTGGAACAGAACGGCATCCTCAGCTGGCAGATCGCCGGAGAGCAGATGATTACGTCCCAGCCAGGTTTCCGTGCCCGTCCGCGCCGCGCACTGGTCCGCACTCCTGATACAGTGGTGCGCAGTTACGAGTTTGAGAAGATCTCAGGCTCCCAGGCGACATCCGCTCTCGTCGAACTGGACAAAAAACTCACTCCCGATGCCGATTATGGTCTGGCTCACGACAGGACGGGTCTCTCCTTTTGGGATACAGCCACCCAGGGTTTTGTTCCCTGCGGATCGGGTTGCAAGCTCACGGGGCAAAGGGTGTTGCTCATCATACACGGCACCTTCAGCAATTCGAAAGCATTCCTCAACCACGACTTCAAAGCACTCCTGAACGATGCGGCGGACAAAACCAAAGGCGGATATGATTATGTCCTCGCCTTTGACCATCCGACTTTAAGCGTCAGTCCCATGTTGAATGCCTTCGACCTCGCCGCGCGGCTCCGGGACCTGGGCGATCCAAAGGAGATTGACATCATTTGCCATAGCCGAGGAGGTCTGGTGACACGCTGGTATTGCGAGGTGATGGCGCCCGCCAGCATCAAGCGAAGGGCGATCCTTGTCGCCTGTCCGCTCGGCGGTACAAGCCTCGCAGCGCCGCACCGCATTCGTGAGGTATTTAATCTGTTAACTAACGTGGCCCGCGTGAGTAGCGTGGCCGCCGGTGTCTTCGGCGGCCCGTTTTTCCTGGCCGCCAAGGGCATCATGGGCCTGACCTCCAGCATCACAGGGGCGCTCACCGGCCCGCTGACGGACGCTGTTGTCTCTCTCATTCCTGGACTGGACGGGCAGTCCCGCACCGGCAACAACCAGGAATTGCTGCGCCTTCATGCCAACACAGGTGGTGCCGTGTTCAATGATCCCAGCGGCGATATCCGCTACTGGTCCATCCTTTCCAACTTTGAGCCTGACACCTCCGGAGCCTGGGGATTCTTGCGCGGCTTCAGCAGGCCACTGCAAACTCTCGCCAATCGAGGAGCGGACTTCGTATTTGAAGGGCCAAACGATCTCGTCGTGGACACGGCCTCCATGACCGAAGCTTCGCGTGGACGGAAGCTCATTGAGGTGTTGTATGACTTTGGGACCAACGACAAGGTCCACCACACGAACTACTTCGATCACGAAATGACCCACGTGAAAATCCGGGAGGTCTTCGAGATCCCTTAAACTACTGATAAGGCTTTGCTTTTTGAACCTTGCTCCCAGCGCATCGCCATCGGCCCGGAGATGGAGCGCGATAGGAGGAAGTAGGGGAAAAATCCATCCATCTTGGTCTGATTTGAGTCCCTCCTGGTGGGCTCGTCAATCTTCTCAGCGTCCTGGCAGTGGATTTCCGATCTTTGGAGGGATTCTGGCCCGAATCCAGACACGACTCCGCTGCGAAATCTCTAGTGAGAACTCGTGAATGGGCTATTTTCCCGTCTTGGTGCATCAGCTGTTCGAGAACACCGGCCAGCCTCATGAAGGCTTTTCATTGGCGCTGGTGACACTGCTGGCGCGGCGCTGTGATTTTTACGATCCTGGCCTCCTGTCGCAATCACGGGATCGAACCCTAATCCTACCTCAAGTGGGTGCTGGAGATTCTTCTAAACGCCACCAACTGGCAGATCCCGTCGCCCGTCGCGCGCCCCCTCCCCCCTCCCGCAGCCTGGGCGAAACGCGAACTGGGGCACGAGGAGCGGATGATTGCATAGATGTCATAGATCTTTGCTATGACGTCTATCCAAAAAGGTTGGGGTGCTTGGCGCGCCGCTTACATTCAAATGAAGGGGAGTGAGCAATTGACCGCCCGGACAGAAGCTATAGTCGAGTCTCGCACTCCCCTTTTTCTCGATCTCACCATCACCCTCATGGTCGACAACGAAAGCTTCGCCTATTTTCAAGGGGACCGGGGCGCAAATCATCCCACGATCGACGGATTGCCTCTCCTTTCACCTCGGGGCCTCCGTCGGAAGATCACAGCTTTCTGGGGCCAACCTTAATGAGTGGAGTTTGGCCGGATCGATCGTAAAGTCGCCGTAGAAGGCAGGATCCCACCATTTGAACTCTCCGAAGGAACCATGGCTTTGAGGGCCGCGCTGTTGATCTCGGGTATGGTTTACACCAAAACCTTTGATGAATGTATTACTCGGCAGTAGGTCGGACGCAAGCGTACAATTGATAAAGCTACCGAGTGTCCGATCTTCAAAATTCGTCGGATTTCCGAAAATGTTATCAATCCAGATGAGTAGCGAGCCCCGGACTGCAGCCGAATAGTTTTCATCAACTTCGCGCCTAGGATGCAGACATAGATTATAAAAATTAGCCGAGGAACCGTCTGGCGAGCGCAGGTAGGCTCCTGCGGTGTCGGTGAAGTCACGAATGCTGCATGCCGCAGCCATGTAGATGATATTTGTCGGCCGAAGGCGATGGCTATTGTCGTGTCGGAACTCCCGGAATGCTTGATTCATCACGATCGAGCCCATACTATGGCCAAACAAATCAAATTAGAGCCTCCCGCTCTTTGGGAAATTGCGCTCATGCGCGTCGATGGCCTCAAGCACAACACCGAATAGTAGTTTAACTGGACCAGGAGCAGCCCCATACCCCTCGGTGACTGTCTCGGATTCATTGGAAAAGCTGTCACCTTCCCCTCGATGATCAGGCCTAAGGTTCCGCTCCTCACGAAACATTCGGTTCGTTCTTCGATACATCGTTGGCCAAGCCGAAGTCCCGAACCAGTCAATCAACGGAGTCGTTGCGACTTTTAGAGGAGCGAGCCCCAAAGCCTGTGCGATCAACTTCAGACCGTAAAGCTCAAACCCACCATCCGGGTTCTTGTCGGGGCCAAGGGTCAGGTAAATCCGCTCAGGCGCGCGCCCATCACGTACAAGCAGAGACCCATGCTTGACTCCTTCGGTGATCAAATCATCCCATGTAAGACTCCCTCCATTCTCCGAGGTCACATTCTTAAGCATCACTAAGTTAAAAGAAGTAAAAGTAGTACCCGCCTCATCCTTGCTCTGCATCCATTCCTGATACGGGTGCAAGTTGCCTATGGTTTGCGCCCCAATGTAACCAATATTCTTTGGTATCCGCGTAACCCCGCGCCCAATGTCTGTCAGCACCGATATAGGCGCACCAATCCCAATCCCCGCCGCCCTCGCAACATTGGACGCGTTCTTATAGGAAACGCCCGCATGCTCAAAGGCTACACTGTCCCGATACGACGAGAACAACCTTGAGTCCCAGCAAACAAATATAGATACAGTACCCGCCGGCATCGAATCGCTATATCTAACCGCATTGGAAACCGCACTCGGCAGCGGCGTCAATCCTCCATGAGCAAATATCACAACCCTACTACAACTCGAGGACTCGATGGCCTTGCGGATCTCGCTAAAACTATTCTTAAGTATTTGCCCGTCGTCCTCAGCATTTCCCCCGTGAGTACTCCGGGTGCCGTTAGGACTCCATGGATCAACAGCCTTGCCCTTGTCGTTGATCGCGATGATGTGATAGGGGCTTGATCTGCGAGACTCGATCGCTGATGCGTTTGACTTTGGCCCGGAACTCGCACAGGAACTGCAAGCGAGCACGACGGGAATGAAAAACCTTGAAAGCAGAGCAAATCGTGTCATTGATCGACTGTTGCAGAACTAAAATCGCACTCACCCTTTACAGAAGCGCACATCGGTAATGTCTGTAACTTTGTTTCCCTGCTCCTTTGGCAATCGAGCGCCGATCTGTCAAATGAATCCGCAAAGATATTATTTAGAATGCACTGATTATTTATGGCGATTCAAATTCTGCGAGGTTATACTTTGGATAGGTTGACTTATACGGTGAAGGATCGGTGGATTGGCGCGCCCACGGTAGTCGGATCGCCGACCCGTCCCTACCGCGAGATCGATCGATATGGAATGATGAAGTGCGGGGTGGGGATCGGAGAAGAAGTCTGGGTAGCTGAGGAATGAGATTTTGAGGCAGTCCGTGGACAGCTTGATGACGTTGAAATCCGTCGCGATCCCGAGTTTCTCGCGAAGCTTTCCCAGAACGTCCCGCAGGTCTGGGGGAACAGAACCCTCCCCGTCGTCGAGAAAATAGTGTGCCGTCGGGAGCCTTTTGCCGAACGGCAGGCTGGCCACTACCTCACAGTGTCTCGGGAGCGTCCACGGGCGATCGAGCGCGATCATTGGGATCTTTCATCGCGCAAACCGCTGCGGCCAAAAAGATTTGTTCCAGCGGAGTGTCCCGACCGCTAAATTCCGTCTCCATCTCCGGTTCTACTCCAATTCTCCAATTGCTGCGGCCAATTCTTTGCCAAAAGATCACGATCTGCAAACCGCCTCGAAAAATCATTTGCACACATTCTGATCGAGCACGCGCTTCCACTGTTCTGGACGAACCAGCTCGTCCCATCAACGTTCAACTTCTGATCATTTCCAGGAGCACGGGCACACGACTGTCGTTCCCACCTGACCCGTGGGGATTGACTTGGGCGGATTCTGGTAGGAGGATTCCGGGTTGTGATCTCCGATGCCATTCCCGAACTCAAGAACCTCTCACCCCGCGACAAGCTTCAGTTGGCCAGCGAACTGCTCGAAGAAGTGGCGGGCCACGATCCGGCTGACCAGATCGCGCTGAACCCCGGGACACAGGCACTCCTCGTGCAAAGTTTGGAGGAGTATCGCCGCGATCCCAATCAAGGCGTACGGTGGGAGATCCTGCGCGACCGGCTCAAAATGCGCTCCGCCGGCTGACATGCGGGAAGTGATCTGGCTCCTCCGAGCCGATATCGCTCTCCAGGAGGCTTTCGAACGCGAAGACGAGAGATCTCCAGAGGCAGCTTCCGATCTGCTCGAATCGATTGACCGCGTAGTCGAGGTAATCAGGGATTTCCCGGAATTTTTCCGTGAAATCTATCCTCCGTTTCGCCGGGCCATCGTCGGCAAACCGAAGCGCTTTGGCATGTTCTACGTCGTTGAGGCTCGAGGTATCATCGTGCACGCCCTCGAAGATCTTCGGCAGGAGCCAGAGCGAATTCGCAAAAAGCTTGGTCTGCCGCCCGATCACTGAGATTTGGGCACCATCCATCACGCTCAATTCCGCGAGAGCGATCGGATCTAGTAATTACGGAAAAATCGAAAATTAAGATTGCTTTACTAATCGTAATACATTACGATTCGCCAAGGATGAAAATGAGTTCGTCCCCCAACAAAGTAATTGGTAAATAAGTGACTAAGAAACAAGGTTCTTATCTCTCTTCCGCCAAGAACGTGTTTAGCGTTCTCACGGCGAACGCGGCCATTTATGCTGTGATCAGCGTTTTGGTTGCTCTCCGGGACCGGATTCAGGGCAAGCTGGATCTGATCGAAACCATTACTCAAGAACAAGAACGCACCGCCAAAGGGATCTCGGTAGACAAGAGCCGGATCCGGGATCTGCTGACCAGTTCTCTCCTGACGGTTTGTGGACAGGTGAGGTCCTGGGCCAGCGAAACCAAACGGGGCGAGATCGAAGCCCAGATGCCCGCCAATCGTACGGCTTGGAGCCGGGTGCCCCAGATCAAAGTGGCGGAACGGGCGAGCGCCGTGCTGGAAATCGCTCGCAAATACAAGGACGATCTGATCGGATACGGAATGACAGATGCTCTGCTCCAACAACTGGAGAGCCAGATTGCGGCTTACAAGGCGATTGTTCTCGCGCCGCGCAATGCGATCACCCGTCGCAAGACTTTGACCAGCTTGCTGGATCAGGAGCTCGCGGGGTTGAAGGAGGTGTTGGACGATGTGCTGGATCCGCTGATGAATCAATTCGAGGACAGCGCGCCGAAGTTCTTCCAAGACTACCGCAACGCTCGTCTCCTGGTGAAACCGGCGACGACTCCGATCGAAGTCATTCGCGAACGGGCGGCCGACAAAAAGGCGCAGCTTCAGGCCCGGAAAGACACGCGGGCCGCCAGAGTCGCTCGCAACGCGGCCACGAAAGCGGAAACCAAAGCGCAGCGTCAGGCTCGCCTGGAGGCAATTGGGGTCGTCACCCCGGCGCCCCGTGGCGAAACCGCCGTTCGCCCTGCCCTTGAGCTGGTTGCGACGGACGAAGCGTCCGGTGCTGCCTTGTCGAACTGACCTGGTTCACGGAAGTATCTTTGATGCAAAATGCCCGGGGAATTCCTGGGAGGAGAGCCGCTGTCCAGCTTTGGGCAGCGGCTTTTTTGTTGGGTGGCCTTTGTGCCTTGCGTAGGCCGGACATTCCTGTCTGGCCACAAGGATGGATTTCTGCTGGCCAGACAGGAATGTCCGGCCTACGACGAAACGTCAGGACTGATCGACGCGTTTTCGCCCCGCTGGCGACGCTCTACCGCGCGGCTCGGGCCCGGGCCCAGGGGACGAGGTCGCGGCGGGGGACGAGATCGATGATGCGGAGTTCGGTTTCGTCCACTTCGAACATGAGGCGCCAGGAGCCGGCGACGCGCTGGCGGCAGATGCCTTTGAGGCCTTTGAGCAGTTTTACGCCTTGCACCGAGGCGGGTTCCCCGGCGGCCAAGCGTCCGGTGAGCTGGAAGGCGGCGCGCCAGACGGAATCGGGGATCTTGCGATGGGCCCGGACCTCGGCCGGCCAGACCGCGAAGCGCGGGGGCCAGTTCGGCAAGACACCATCGTTGAGGAGGAGCGCATCTTCCTCCTCGTCCTGGTCCGCGGAGGAGGCTTCCGTGGCGCCCGGGGACTTCTTGGAGAGTGATTCCTGCGCCTCCTGGAGACTGCGGCGCATTTCGTTCCGTTCGCTGTGTCGCTGGCGGAGTTCCGTCTGGAGGCGGGAGCAGCGATCCCGGAGTTCCTTCACTTCCCGGAGCTGCTTGCCACTGGTTGGCCGGGACACTTCCGGCACGGAGTGGGCCGTGAGGCCGTCGTCTTGCTCCCGTTCGCGTTCCCGCTGGTGGGATTTGAGCGAGTCCTGGGATCGCTTTAGCTCCCACTGAAGCTTGCGGATTTCGCCGCGTTTGGTCTCGAGTTCCTCGTCGGCTTCGGATTTGACCTTGGCCACGACGTCCTCGGTTTCCCGCTGCTCCTGCTCGGAGCGATAGACGAGGTCGAGGATGTCGTCGGCCGGATCGAACGGGTTCCAGTGGTTGGCGTCGAGCACTTCGCGCACCGACTTGAGGATGGTATCGCCCAGTTTCGCGTCACTGCTGGCGATGGCCCCCCGGGCCAGGATGACGCCGAGGGCGGGGTAGCGGCCGCTTTGGAGAAGGCGGAGCGCGATCCAGGCGACGACTTTGGGATTCTCCTTCTCAATGCTGTTCCGGGCCTCTGACTCCAGCAGGTCGAGAATCGGGCCGGCCTCCGCTTCGAGCAGGAGGCTGTCGCTCAAATTGGAAAACCCCTCCAGCCACGGCAGCGCTTCGGCCAAGTCGCGCGCGAACTGGGGGCGGCTCATCAGCACACTGGTCCCGAAGATGCCCTGGAGGGTAGTCTTCAAATCCGGGTTGATCTCTGCGGGCAGGGCGCGGCAATGTTCGACGATACGGTCGCACTCCTGGTCCATCCAAAGCCGCATCAGGAGGGTGGACTGAAGTCCGGGGGACAGCTTTTGCAGATCGAGATCAAAGGCCTGCCGAGCGGGCATCAGGATGATCTTCTCCTTGGTAAGGGATGACTCGTCAGGGGTTGCCCGGAAAACCAGGCCGGGCGCGGAAGGGGATTCGAGATCGCGCTGGCGATCGTCTGCTTCACAGCATTTCTTGTATTTCTTTGCGGAACCGCAGTGGCAGAGATCGTTTCGCCCACGTTTCCCGGCCTCGCGCATCACGGTGCCACCGGAAATGACACGGGCCGCGGTCCCTTCGGGAAGGTAATCCAGGAGAGGCGTTTGCTGGAGTTTCTTCATCAGCTTGATCCCCGCCTCGCGGTTCCTTTCCGTAAGCGGGAAGTCCCCATGCTCCAGAATCCCGGTCAGACTGGAATCTTCCACCTCGGTGAGCAACCCGCAGAAGAGGTTGAGGGCTTCCCTGTCCTTCTTCCATTTTTCGAGCGGTTCCCGGGCCAGTTTGCGGAGTTGGGCGAAAACCTCGTGCGGGATCTCGACGTCCCCCTGTTGCCGGCACCAGAGAATCGTGAAGAAGGGGGTGATTGCCCTGGCCCAGAGGCTGATCTCCTTGTCGCGGATCATGGCCAGCGCATTTCCGGCCACGTCCCCGCGGAATTGGGGCAGGTGATGAACGGACGCGTAGAAATAAGGCAGGAGGAAGTGAGATTCCACGAGCAGGCGGGAATCGATCGGACGGCCCGAAGCCATGTTGGCACACCAAAGAGCGGAGAACGGCTCCTGGTCTCTCCGGTCGATGAGGAATTCGATGAGCCCATGCAGTTCCTCGTCCGATTCGGGAAGGTGCTTCATCAGCTCCCGGATGCCCCTCTGGCTGACATCCGTGCGCCGGGCGCGGTCGAGGAGGAGGATCTGCGCGCTGGTCAGGGGAGCGCCGGAGTCGGGCGGGTCGGGCGGCCCGGACGATGAATCCGCAGGAAGGTTCGAGAGGAGAAGTCCCGGCACTTCGTCATCGGGCCGCCGCAACGGAAAGCTGCGTCCCAGAACCGGATCGGAATTGAGCAGTAAGTCATCCATCCGAACACAGCCATAGCAAAGCTATCCGGGCTGTCAAGATTGTGTTTATCTTCAAGGGGTGTGAATTGTTTAGGAGCGCGGTGAAAGCCGGGCCCCGTTCGGACCCGCGCCACGGACCACGAGGGCGTCAGGAGTGCCTAGAGGCCAGGGAGGAACAGTCAACCGGCTTGATCGCAGAGTTTGGGTTGGTTTGATTTTGCATGGATGTCAGGATAGCCGATCGTGACCCGCCTGAACGACCCAATGCTCTCTAGCAAAGCGATGAATCCCCGCCTGGCTTTCGCCCCCGCACTCCCGTTCGTGCTGCTCTGGGCCGGTTGCTCCGGAGTCGATCACCCGGACACCGCCTCCGTCCCCGCACCGCCTCCCCTGCTGACCCCGGTCGAAGCCGAGGCCATGGCGAAGCCCGCCGCCCCCGGCGTTCCCGCCCCTCCGAAACCGAGTCTCTCCCGCCTCACCGACCGGAATCGTCCCAAGCTCGATTTCTTCGGAGCGACGATCTACGCTGACTCCATCACGGGCACGGTGGCAAAAGGGAATGTCTACGTCGATGGCTCGGAACTTCACCGATTGCAGCGCGCTTTCCCGATCGCTGTCTATGCAGAGCGGATCAGCGTCGATCCCATCAAGGGAGAAGCCATCCTCTCCGGTTGGCCGATCGTCCAAACCGACAGCGCCTACGTCCAAGGCCAGTCCGCCGAGACGGTGATCCACATCAGTCAGAACCAGATGTCGGCGATCGATGGCCCGGCCAAGTATGTGCTCGGAGACAAAGGGGCGGATCTCTTCCTGCCTTGAGCTGGACTACCCGATGCGGCGGGCAATTCCATACACGGCACCGCCAACGACCAAAGTCAGGAGCCCCCACATCGCCTCCGCCGTCTTCATCTCCACGAAGACATACAAGAGATAGACGCTAAGCCCCAGGTAAAGCAGCGGGCTCAGCGGATAACCCCAGGCGCGATAGGGGCGCTTCGCCTCCGGGCGCTGGATTCGCAAAATGATCACGGCTGCCACGGCGAGCATCGAAGACAGGATGAGAATCGCCTGAATATAGTAGAGAATCCGTTCGAAGGGGACGAACCAGAGCAGCACCAGAACAATGGCGCTTTGCGCGAGGATCGCCGTCCCGGGCGCGCCTCTCCGGTTGCGTTGGGACAACCAGCGGAACAACCGGTAATCCTCCCCCATCACCTGCCCGATCCTCGGTCCCGCCCAAACCATGGCGCTGACGGTTGAGATCAAACCGAAAGAAATCAGAATCCCCATGATCTGACCACCGAGAGGGCCAAAAATATGAGTTGCGGCGACGAACCCAACCTCCGCTTGGCCGACCATCGCCTCCTTCGGAGTCGTCAGGAGAAAGACAGCGTTCACGGCGACATACAAGATGGTGACGAAGCCCGTCCCGAAAATCAACGCCCGGGGAACGTTCCGCCCAGGATCCTCGACCTCTTCCGCCACATAGGCCGCCGCGTTCCACCCGCTGTAGGCATACATGACCCAGAACAGCGAAAGGGCGAAGCCGGGGCTGAAAATCCAGCCTCCGTCCCCAGGCTGCCACGCCAGGCTGTTGCCGTCCGCTCCGCGAAACATTACCCCGCAGGCGATCAGGATGAGGATGAGCAGGAGTTTGCCCACGGTGAAACACACCTGAAATCGGCTCGCCAGGATCGTGCCACGGAGGTGAACCGCGGTCACCGCCACGACCAGAGCCGTGGCGTATCCGGCGGGTAGCCCCCACCCGGTCACCGCCGCCAAATACTCCCCGGAGGCCAACGCGGCCACGGCGATGGGGGCGGAGAAGCCCACGGTGATGGAAATCCACCCGCTCAGAAACCCCGCCAGCGGATGGTAGGTGGATCGGAGCAAATGATACTCACCCCCGCTGCGAGGCATCATCCCAGCCAGTTCCGCGTAACACACCGCGCCGCAAAAGGACAACACGCCGCCGGCGAGCCAGAGAATGAGAATCGGAAATCCCGTGGGGATGGACTCTACCTGAAATCCGAGGCTGGTGAAGACCCCAGTCCCCACCATGTTGGCCACCACGATCGCGGTGGCGGTGAGCAGGGAGATCCGGCGATTCTGCATCTCACGACCGGTAATCCCAGAAAGGACCGGTCACTTCAAGTCGGTAAGGACCAGATCGAGCTCGGCGCGCGAATAAGGCGTATTCCGGGCACCGTGTTTGTCGCGAGCCGACTTGATCATGGCCGGAGTGATCGGAGGCGCGGAGTTGCCAAAGTTTGCGCGGATGTAAGTCAGCACACCGGCGATCTGCTCGTCCGTGAACTGAGCCTTCCAGGCAATCATCTGCCCCAGATACTTCCCGGGAAACTGGATGCCGTTGAGGACGATCATCCCAAGCCGTTCGGACGGACCGTTGACGTAGGCGGAGCCGGCCAGGTTCGGGGCCATGTTCGGGACGATGGCTTTTCCTTCCGGACCATGGCAGGCGGCGCAGAGCATGAACGTCTGTTTTCCGGTCTCCATCAGGGCGACCACGGCAGGATCGGAACTCGTGACTGCGGCTGCGGCCGGGGCAGGAGCCGCGGTGCCGATCGCCGGAGTGGCACCCGGCGCGGACGAAGAGTTGACAACCGGTTCACCGGGCTTCGGTTGATAACCCATCGATCCCAGGAGCGCGGTGGCAAAGACACCGAAGCCGCCCAAGAGGGAAATGCTAGTGATCCAAACGAGAACCAGACCCAACTGAGCGGGCCACTTTGATTTGGGAGCGGTTGAAGACATGTCCGGAATTCCTATTGGCTTACGCGCCCGACGGAAGCATGGGCGCACCCGATGTCAAGGCGCGGTGCCGTGGATGAGGAGCAACGCCGGTTCCAGCGGGGCATAGGTTTCGGGCGATCCGAGCAATCGCGATACCAGGGACGGAAAAACTTGGCTGGCGGCGGCGTCCCGCAAGCTCTGTTGGAGATGCGCCACATGGCCGGGACCAGCCGCGGAGGTTTGCGCCTCCGCAAAGTAGTTGGAAGCGCGCTGGAAGAAGACCTCCGCCTGCCGGACCCCGCCCAGTTCATAATCGATCACGCCGAGGTTGGCGTAGGAGATCGCTAGGTCCATCAAGTTCCGGATCAGACCCGACTTCTGCAGATCCAGGGCCTTTTGAAACATGCGGCGCGCTTCCTTGAGGTAGCCGCCTTTGGCGTAGATGCACCCCAAGCCATTGAGGAGAATGGCTTTCAACGCATCCGGTGCACCGCTCCCCGATTCGTGCCGGTTGAACGCCTCGATCAGAACCATCTCGGCATCCCCGAACTCGCCCCGTTGATCGTGAAGCTTGGCCAGGCAAAGAAGGATTTCGACGGACTTGGTTCGCCACCCCTCCCCCAGCCCATCGCAGCGCCGGAGCGCCCGATGGAAATTCAGGAGGGCGGTATCGCCATCCCCGGCACCCAGAGCGGACAGGGCCAGATTGCGTTCGGCTTCGGCCAATGCAGCATGATCTCCCGGACAAAGCCGCCAGCGCATGTCCAGAGCGCGCTGGTGAGACTCCACCGCATCCGTAAAGCGGCCATCCATGTGATGCAGACATCCCAGATTATTGTGGATGATGCCCGCATCGGTCGAAAACGCCCGATCGTGCAGTTCCAGAATCCGCAGTGCCTCCTCATAACAGGCTTGCGCATCCGCAACCCGTTCCAAGGATTGATGGATCAAAGCCAACCCATTCCAGCACGCCGCCAAATCTGGACCGAACCCCCGAGGTCCGGCCTCACGATGCAGGCGGATGGCGGCTTCCAAGGCATCCGCCGCGCTCGGCAAATCCTCCGCCTGAAACAAAACGATCCCCGCACGGCCTTGAACACGGGCCAGGAGGGCCGCAGGGAGATGGCCTCCCCGGGTTTGATCCCCGTCCGGCCGCCCAAAGTCGTCCGCCTCTGCGGGAAGAAAGACTCCGGATTCTCCCGACAGGTCATTCAAGAGATCGGCGGCTCCACTGGTCCAGGTGGTCCGGCCTCCGGGGGCATGCCGCTCGCGATGAGGGCTGTCCGCACGACGGCCGCCCTCAAGGCGATTGATCCAATCTCTGACGGAGGTCATCCTCATCGCACAACCCAGTCCTGATTACAAACAGCAAGAAAAAATCAGCCCAGCCGAATCACGCCTATCGCGTCAACCCGCTCGTTGCAAGACCGTTTTCGCCAATTTGATCCATCCGAGTGGGATTTCAGCGGCACAACCTGCTTGTCAAGCCGGGCCAGCAGGCTCATTTTGCTCGCAATGGACTCGCACGAGGTGATCAAGGAGGCGTTCAACCGGACGAGCCCCAAGGCGGTGGCGGCCGATCTGCAGGTTTCCCTGTCCCTCGTCTACAAGTGGGCCCAGCCTTGCACCGACCTGGGCTCCGGGAGTCGCAATCCCCTCGATCGCGTCAAACGCATCATGGAGCTGACGGGGGAGCCCAAGATCATCGAATGGCTCTGCCAGCAGGCCGGGGGTCACTTCGTCCCCAACCCGGAACACGAGGGCCCCGTCGCGTTCGAGATCGAAACCGGGACCAATCAAATCGTCAATCAATTCGCCCAACTGCTCGGGGTCATCACCCACGCCGCGGCCGACCGCTCGATCAGCGCGGAGGAATCGGAACGGATTCGCGAGGTCTGGGACCATCTCAAGTCCGTGACCGAGGGCTTCGTGCGCTGCTGCGAAGAAGGGGACTTCGAACAAGTCGCGTCCCTGGCCCGCTCGGCCCGATCGATGCCGCGCTGAGCGCTAGACCTCTGGGAAAGCTCCCGTGACAACCCACGGGCCCGCAGGTAAGCTGCGGCGATGAAGAGTCCATTCCCCGGCATGGATCCCTGGCTTGAGCGCTCCTGGGGTGACATCCACCACAGACTGATTCAGTATTCCTGCGATGTGTTGCAAGGGCGTCTGCCGGGTGACTTGCGCGCACGCGTCGAGGAGCGCGTCTTTGTGGAGCAACCCGAGCTCGAACGGACGCCCCGATATCTGGTGCCTGACGTCGTGCTGCTGGAGCGGGGACGTCCCGCTCAGAGTCGTGGAGCGGCAGTGCTCGAACCGCCGCCGGTCCGCCCAGTATCCCAGCCCATGGTCTTCCGCATGACGAATGATCCCATCACGGAAAGCTGGATCGAGATCCGCGACCGGAGCGGCAACACCGTGGTGACCGTGATTGAGTTCCTCAGCCCAGCGAACAAATCCGGCGGCATCGGCCAGGAACTCTACCTCAAGAAGCAGCGAGAAGTGCTCTCCTCAACGGCCAACCTCGTGGAGGTCGATCTCGTACGTACAGGCGAGCGCGTCCTGGCGCTGCCGAAGCTGCAGATCCCCGCCGCCGTGTGGGCGGATTACCTCACGTGCGTATCCGTCGCGTGGGATGGCAGACGCATCGATCTCTACCCCATGCCGCTGCGCGAGCCACTTCCAGTCCTCAGCATTCCCCTGCGCCGTGACGACGCCCCCGTGCCGCTGGACCTACAGGAGCTGGTCGCCCAGGCCTACACGGCAGGGCGCTACGATGACATCGACTACTCCCTGCCCCCGACGCCGCCCCTCACCGTCGAAGACGCCGAGTGGGCCGTTGCCCAGGTCAATGCCGCACGGCGTGGGTGATTTGGGATCTTCTTCGATGCGCGAAATCCCGCTGAATGCTAGATTGAGCCGCCATGCAAGCGAAGTTCACCTATTGGGAAGAAGACGGTTGGTTCCTGGGCTACCTCAACGATTTCCCCGACATTTGGACCCAAGGTGTGGATCTGGCGGATTTGAAGATCCATCTCCTTGATCTTCACAAGGAGTTCTCCACCGGTGGACTCACACCGGTTCATGATTACCATACCGGCGAATTGGAAGTTGCATGAAACGCCCGGACCTGATCCGGCAGCTTGAACTCATGGGGTGTGAATTCGTGAGGCACGGAGGTTCCCACGACATCTGGCGACAACCCGCTACGGGAGTCCTGGAACTTGTTCGATTTGAGCGCGACTCATGGAATTCTTGGTAGCGGTGAGTCTTGCCGCGTCAAGCGACAACGCATCGCCGGGGGACCGCCTACAATCCTTGCCTTCCTCGGAGGGGGAGCGATCGCGACCGGTGGGTTCGGGATGGCCGGTGGAACAATGGTCTTGGTCGGCGGGGGAGCGCTCCTCGGCGCCGGCACCAAGATGATGGAATGGACGAATCAGAATCCGAAGCTGCTAGCCCGCATTTCTCAAGCTCCCGCTGCTGCGGCTTGGGCCGTGGCATTCCTGCTGCGTTGCGCTCGAATTCCGGGGATTCACTGTATGTCGGCATACGGCTCACCCCGGAATCCTTCGCGCGCCTTGCAGGCAATGCCACCTCCCGGCGCCTCGCGACGCGGTCCTTGAGAAATGCGGGCTGGTGCAGCAACTCGCCAAGTTCGAGGCCATCACAGATGGCATCTTCGTCCACGTTCCAGAGGCCACTGAACTCCGAGGTTTGGTGCGGCAGGAGGTGAAACGCCTACTTGACGAATCCTTGCCCGGTAAACCTTTGGAGAAAAACCGCGAATTCATCCAACGAGCGCACCAACGGTTGCGGGGCTGAGCGGAGGCGCGCCTGACGTTCTCATCTGCGATAATGCCGAGTCAGCTGGGCGAATCCAGACAACCTTAACCACCTTCCCTGGAAAATCCGTCACGTAGGCGATCGCCATTGACCCCGCAAGAACAACGGTGACCTGGTCCGGTTCGCAGCCCGTCTCTTCGTAGTCAGCCTCCGGAAACCGACCGATTCGCAAATCCTCCAGCAAGTCTGCGATCGCTTAACGGTCGAACAAGGCCGTGGTTCGGTAACTTTGAGCCGCTGTTGGCGAAAGTTGGATCTGGAACAAATCCATCAGACCGGCTTTGGAACGAGGGGCTCGTTCTTCAGCGCTTCCCAATCAATCCAAGCCCCACCGGGCACAGCCAGGGCAGCCTGACGGATCCGTTGCGCTTCCTGCGGAGTCAGGATCAACTTTCGGGGCACCAGGGACCGGATGAGATCCCGCCGTTCCTCCGAACTCAGGGCGGCGATGGCTTGCTCGATTTGAGCGCGACTCATGAAAATCATGGTAGCGGCGAGTCGTGCCGCGTCAAGCGACAACGGATCGCCGGGGCACAGTCTACGTTCCGCCTCTCCTACTCGTCCTCGTCCTCCTACTCGAAACAAACATCGAGACGATCGTTTCGAGGACGAGGACGAGTAGGAGGACGAGTAGGAGCAGCCGATAGTTGGCTGTCCCCAAGGATTCTTTCAGTCCCCGCGTGCCTTCGCACCGGTGAGAAACCCGGATGCCAGGCGGCGTTTCCGTCGCCGCGACTCCCTCCCAATTCCGCGAAACCCTCACGCAATTCCCGAGAAGGTTCGCGCCGCAATCGGAATCCTGCCCGATATCCATGAGAATCGCCCTCTCAAAACTGAGCTTGCCAACGACAAACTCCATCTGACGATCGCCAAAGTCCGGCTGACACCTCCCAAAGTTGCGCTGACTATTGCAAAAACGCGACATGCAAGCGCCCAACCTCATCTCGCAATCGATGGAACGCGTCTGACCGTTGCAGAAATGCAACTTGCAATCGCTTTATCACATCTTGCAGGGAACCATTTACGGCTGACACGCGCAGAAGTGAGACGTGCAGGCGGTGGAAGCCGTCTGCCAACGAGAAAGAAATCCGGCTGACCATCCCGACCGGAGGAATGCCGCTGGAGGGCAACGCGCAATCTCACTCAAGCCCCAGAATCCGCCGGGGGGCCTCGGCCGGGTCGATCCCGGAGGCGCAGAGTCGTTCCAGAGCGAAATTCAAGCCTTGTTCCCGGCCTTGCTTAAACCTAGCTGGCACTCCCAACCTCCAACACCACGCGGAAGCCGTAGGTGTCGCGATGTATCGTGGGAACTCCCCTTCCGCGGTTCGAAGCCCGAAGATACATTGGCGAGCTGTAGTACCACGAACTACCCCGAAGGACACGCTCGGCGCGATTCCCCGGGTCGAACCAGTCCTGGCTCCACTCCCAGACATTTCCCCCCAGGTCGTGCAATCCAAAGGCGTTTGCGGCGAAGCGTCCTACAGGTGCGGTACGGGCAAAGCCGTCGTCGTAACCCGGGACGGGCACCTGACCGGAAATCGGGTCTTTCCTCGTCTCCTCCCCGTTGTAATTCCCTGCCCCCTTAGGTGGAGGAAACCCCGGACCCCAGGGATACGCCGTGATCTTCATCGACTTGGCTGCGGGTGCCGTAGAGGCGTCCTCCTCCTTGCCGATACCGATGGCGCAGCTCCACTCGTGATCTGTCGGCATGCGATAGACATCATTCGGTCCAATCTTCTGTTTCCTTCGCTCCTCCTTGGTCAGCCATTCGCAAAACGCCGTCGCATCCTCCCAACTCACATTTACCGCCGGATGATCGTCCGTCTGGGCGAAATCGGGCTTTGGCCATTTCCGATTCTCGTCCTTCACAAAAGCCGCGTAATCCTTCACCCGCGTCTCCCAAACGCTGAAGCGAATCGTTTTCCCCTCGCTTGGTCCACCAATGATCGGAACCGGAACAAACCGCATCCCCAGACTGTTCTCGGACGGTTTTTCCGGAACGGCCGTCGCGGCGGTCAGGCTTACGGCGAGGGCTTGGCCGGTGAGGCGTTGCGTCAAATCGCCTTCCCGGTAAGTCTTCACCGCGACGGCTTCTTGAAGATTCCCGGCTTTGGTCAGCTCCTCCTGATGGGCGGCCAGCGCGGCGGCAAACTTTTCGACGATCGGCGCGACCGCCGCGTTCCGGGTGGCGAGGAGTTTGGCGAATTGCTCCCGGTAGGTCGCGCGCAGTTTGGCGAGGGCGGGTGCCACGCCGTCGTCTTTGTCCGGAAGCGGAGCTTTGTCGTTGATCCGTTGGATCTCGTCCTGGAACCCAAGGGCTTCTTCGAGCTTCCCGGCTTGGGTGGCGGACTGGATGGAGCGTTCCAGCGCCCCGAGGTATTTCGTATCCAGCGCCGCTAAGTCGGCTACGTAGGTGGTCCCCACGTGCAACGCGTAGGCGGCGCGGAACTGGTTCTCGATCGCGGCGACGTCCGCCCGGGCGGAGGTAGCGACGATGATGCACAGAAGGCTGCTAAGAAGCGGATTCATGGCGGTAGGTACGCAGGCTATCACTTGGCCAAGACGCTGGCAATGCGGAATCTCACTCAAACCCCAGAATCCGCCGTGCCTCTGCTGGGTCGATCCCGGAGGCGCAAAGTCGCTCTAAGGGCAGTTCAGGGGCACCGGGAGACAAGCAAGCTGCGGCGATTCATTCCAGCCAAGAATTCTGTCCCCAGGAATCGCCCATTCCGGGGTAGCGCGCTTGGTCCTCCAAGCGCCCTCGTCGGCGTGATCCGCAACGGAGGCTCATGCCGCCCCAATCCTCAAGGCCGCCACCGAAGCTTTCTCGCTGGGCGCGTCACGTTACGGAATGACTCAGGAAATGCTCAATGACCTGGGCCGCCAGATCGAGAGCGTCTCCAAGATGGCCACGGTTCGGGATTCCCGGGATGCACGCAAAACGGTCACCACGGAACTGGGCAAAGCGATCGTCGAAATGATGGCCTTTCTGCTGAACGTCATCGATCCGCTGATGAACGGCTATCAACGCCGGGAACCCCGCTTCTTCGAGGAATACCGCAACTCCCGCCGCATCGGGGGCAAGGTCGCCGAGAAGGACGAGGAGACCGAAGAAGAAGACTCCGCCCAGGCCGAAGCCACGAAGCCATCCCCCGCCCCGAAAGCCCAAGCCGCCAGCACGGACGAGCAAATGACGGCCGAAGGATTGGTGGTCGATCAAGACGACGAAGCCGACGCCGCACTCGCGCAAGTCACCGGCGAGAACGACGCCACGCCGACCGCCCGGGAGACAACTCCGGCTGCGGTTGCGGCGCTATCGTCCTGAGCGGACCGCCCCAGAAGTTTCGTCCTCGTCCTCGTCCTCGAAACAAACATCGAGACGGTCGTTTCGAGGACGAGTAGGAGAACGAGGACGACTATGAGGGCTTTGAGGTGGGTTGCGAGGAGCGACTCCGTCGGCGTTTGCCTTCAATCGCAAACCACGAGAACCTGCCCACACCATTCGGCCCGGCAATCACCGAGAATCGTTCGAACTCCAAACGGGTGGAACGGTGGTTGACATTGGGAAGAGGAAATTGGCTCTCCCCCGCGATTCCTTATCACTTACAGAAGGTAAACATAACTTGACAAACGAGCGCCAATCCCTACACATTCTCCCATGGTGCCGCAAAGCTCAGTCCCGGCCGGGTGCGCCATGCCCCCGGCGCAGCGTGACCTGGTGGAACTTGCCCGTCGCATGGTGGAGTGCCGTTCGACCGTGACGAAGCTGGGAAGGATGCTCCCGCCGTCCGACGAGGAACTCGACCAGCTCTTTGAGGAACTGATCCTCCAGCGCGACCGGAATCCATTCTCCCTCTTGTGGATGTCGGCTTTGGTGGCAGGACGCCAGGTGGATGCGCGGCATCTGGCGGGTGCCTTGTCCCTGGCGGACAACCATCAGATCATTTTGGCCGCCCGCTCCCAGTTCAAGGGGGATGCTGCGGCGGTCATGCTCGAGGCCTTGCGGGAGCAGTGCGCGACCCCCGGGGTGCGGACGTACTTCCTGGTGATTGTGGTGCTGTGGTGGCAGGAGCACCGCACGGGACCGCTCCCGGAGGAGGCCATCGGCCAGATTCGCACGCTGGCCCGCATTCCCATGGAGTCCTGGAATCGGCATCAGGAGACCCTCGTCTACTTTCACGTGCTGCTTCTGCTGGTGGACGACGCCAGTTTCAAAGAGATCCTCACGCGGCAAAACTTCCGCACCGAGGCACGCTTTCAGGAAGCTGGGAAGCGCCTGCTCAAAACATTTCGCCGGATGAAGCCGCTAGACTTCGTGCGCGAGTTGCAGCCCGCCGGTTCCGGGCTGAAGCGGGAGGTGCCCAAGCATGGGCGCAACGATCCGTGTCCCTGCGGATCAGGGAAGAAGTACAAGAGATGCTGTGAAGGAGAGGATAGAGACCTTCTGGTGGCGAGAACCGGCGAGGAGGCTGCGCTTGGCGTTTCGGAGCAACTGGAGCCCCCGGTCGATCCGCGAGCCTTCAGCGCTGAGCACCCGGAGAGAATGCCACTTGGGCAGATCTTGCGCCTTGAATTGAGCGACCTCGAACCCACGCAGCAGGAAGCTCTTCTCCGCTATTTGATGAGAAACTCCCAGCTCGAACGGATCGTGGAGCTTTGCGAACGCCTCACTGATCCTCCGGCCGACGAGATCAAGGAAGTCATCCAAGAAATCGGCAGGACCGCGATGTGCTTGCAGGGATACAACTTCGCGCGCCGCCTGTTCCAGAGCCAGCCCTGGTTGCGGGACGACGATCTGTGCGACAACCTGCTCCTGGAGGAAGATCCCGCGAAGTTTGTGGCGCTCCTGGAAGAAATCGCCTGCGATCTCATCGAGCGCGAAAAACCCGAGAATTTCTTCGGGATGGTGACCCTGCTCCTGGCTTCGGGCCGGTTTCCCGGCTTGGGCACTCTGCTGGCGCGTGGCGCCATTGCGTGCAACAAGGCCGAAGTGGGTGATATGCTTGTCGAGTTGTTGCGCCCCGTGCTCGACGCTCACAACTGGAGCCCGACGGACCCCGCCGAGGACATTCTGGATTTGATCCACCGTTCCGAGGAGCAGGAAAGGGAGACGAATGATGCGGTGGCCAAGGTGAAATCGGAGGTCCGGGGTGAACTGGACAGCAAGCGCCAGGAAATCCGCCGCCTCAAGGCCGACTTGGAACGCACCCAGAAGTGGCTGCGTTCGCGGCAGAGAAAGGGGGAACTGCCGGTGGACGGCCTGACCGCCCACTCGGTGCCTGAGATCGCACAAAAGCAATTGGCCGCCACCGCTGCGGAGACGAAGGAACTGCGGGAGCGCTGTTCGTTGCTCAACGACCAGTTGAAGCAACGCCATCTGGAGCGCAGTCAGATGCGGCGCGAACTCCAGCAAGCTCAGGAAGCCCTCCTCGCCACCACCGCGCCACCTTCCCAATCCTCTTCGAATGGCGACCTCGCAGAAGAGGAACTCCTGCTCAGCAACGAGATCCTTCCGAATTGGCCCATGCGCTTTCCCGTCTGGCCGCCGGACGTCCGCTCCCGGCGCAAAATTCCGGATGCCGTCTGGCGCACTGCGGTGCAACTGACGGGCAAGCTGGCCGCAGGCGACGCCGGGGCCGTTCAAGGAGTCAAGTTGCTCAAGGGACTGAAAGGCGTCCACCGGCAACGTCTCGCCGGAGACTGGCGCCTTATGTTCGAAGTGGACCGGAACGAACTCCGCGTCCTGGATCTAGTCCACCGCCGGGACCTCGTCGCCTGGGCCCGCAGGCGGGAGTAGGTTGGAAAAGCCAGCCCGTCTCAGTTCAGTTCGCCTTAGGCGAGGATATCCTGAATGACATGCCCATGGACATCCGTCAGCCGAACGTCCCGCCCGGCGTAGCGATACGTGAGGTCCTCGTGATTCAGCCCGAGTTGGTGCAACACGGTGGCCCAGATGTCGTAGGTGGTGACTTTCTTATCCACCACGTGGTAGCCGAACTCATCGGTGGCTCCATAGATCGTTCCGCCGCGGATTCCGCCGCCCGCCATCCATAAGCTGAATCCGTAGGGGTTGTGGTCCCGGCCATTGCTGCCCTGACTGAATGGGGTACGCCCAAACTCTCCGGTGAAGATGACGATGGTTTCGTCAAGCAAGCCCCGGCTTTTGAGATCCTCCAGCAGGGCGGCGATCGGCTGATCCACCTGGTAGGCCATGGCGCGGTGACCTTTCTCCAGTTCACCGTGCTGATCCCACGGATTGGCCGCACCGCCCGCCCCGATCCCTTTGGTGAGGCAGGACAACTCCACGAAACGGACGCCGCGTTCCACCAACCGCCGGGCCAGCAAGGCCTGACGGGCGAACGCCGCTTTCTCCGGATCGGGATCGTCCAGGCCGTAGAGCTTCCGGGTTGCTTCGCTCTCGCCTTTGATTTCGCAGACTTCCGGCACGGCCGCCTGCATCCGGAATGCGGTCTCGAAGTTCTGGATGGCGGCCTCGACTTGGTCTTCGTGACCCAACGAATCCGCGAACCTCCGGTCGAGCCGTTCCACGAAATCGAGCCGGGCCCGCTGTGCGCTCGTCGATTGGCGAGGCGCGATGTTCGGCACGGCGGGGATCGCATCCGCTTTGAGGATGGACGCCTGGTGCTGCGCCGGCAGGAAGCCGCTGGAGTAGAGACCGACCCCACCGTGGGCCGGCACGGCCTTCCCGCTTTGCAGGACACAATAGGCCGGTAAATTCTCGTTGGCCGATCCGAGTCCATAACTGATCCAAGCTCCCGCGCTCGGGTGCCCCAGAAACGGGAAGCCACTGTGGAAGAGGAAGTTGCCTTGGGCATGCTCGTTGACGGTAGTCGTCATGGAACGGACCACCGCCAAATGGTCGGCACAGGCACCGATGCGCGGAAAGATGTCGCTCACCGGGATCTCGCTCTGCCCGCACGGGCGGAACTCGAATGGCGACGGGAACACCTTGCCGTTGTTGTTGAACTGGGTCCGTTCCACCTTGACCGGCATCTCCTGGCCCGCGAAATCGCGCAACCGCGGCTTCGGATCGAAGGAGTCCAGATGGGATACTCCGCCGGACATGTAACAGAGGATCACGCTGCGGGCTTTCGCGGGAGGAGCGCTGGCGATCCCGTTGCGCTGTGCCAGCAGGGAAGCCAGGGCCGCGAGACCGAAGCCGGAGGACGTCCGGGCCAGGAGGCTTCTCCGGGAACAGGAAGAATGGGGATCAGCGGACATGGATGAACTCCTTGAGGTTGAGAATTGACTGGGCCAAATCGTTCCACGGTTGTGCTTCCGCAGCGCTCTCGCCGAGCGCGGCCCGATCTGCTGTCAAACTCTGGATCTCCGTTCGCCAGGCGGACCATTCCCTGCGGGATTGCGGGTCCAACGCGGCGGTGAGCTGCTCCTGGGTCACCAGCGGAGCGCCACCGGACGCAGCGAGAACCTCCGCAGGCGTGAGGGCCCGGTCGTAGAGCCTCGCCTCAAGGATCCTCCCCTTCCACATCCGGCCCGGCGTGACGGCCTTTCCATGGCGCAGACCCAACATGACCTGCCCGGAAGCAGACGCGAAGTCGGCGATGGCATCCTTGCGGTAGGGACGGCCGTAGGGCTGCCCATTTCGATAGGCGTGGATCGTTCCATCGGCGTCGTAAACCAGGACCAAGTGCACCGGATCGGTTTCCGTTTCCGGTGTTCCGCCGAAGTCTTCGGTACGCTGAAAGTTGTTGCTGCCCGCCATCCATTCTCCGGCGCGCCGTTCCGCGTAGACCAGGGAATCAAAACGACCGCCAGATTGTTCTTGAACCCCGATGACGCCTCCCGCGTGCTGATCGAAATCTGTGATCGCGACCAACACCTCCAAGGTCTTGACGGAAAGGGATCGAGGGATCGGTTCGGTGAGAACGCATCCTTGTCCGTCGAGAATGAGGGCACCGTCGGCCACTCGCGCGGTGCCCACGGCCCGGCCATGGAGGTTGCCCACGCCATCCTTCAGATCATGGTCAAAGGACCAGGCGGCCATCGGCTTCAAGTCGGCGGGAGCCACCTTTCCTGAGGCCAACTCCGCCGCAAGGCGGGCGCGCACCGGTTCCAACCGGGCTTCCACCTTGGCCTCAAGGGCGGCGATCTGGCCACCGATCCGCGCACGGAGCGCAGCCAATTCCGCTTCCCGGGCTCGCGACTGCGTCAGGAATTCCTCAGCCATTTGCGCTTCTCCCTGATCAGGAATGCGGCCGAGAGCGGAGCGCCACATGGCTTGGATGCGATCCCCTTCGGCCCCGGCAAAGCGCTTGCCCAACCTCTCCGAAGCTTCCAGGACGAACGGATCATTCATGAGCGCCAACGACTGAGCGGGAACGTTGGTGACGTCACGCCGTCCCTTGGCCCCGAACGGAACCGGCGCATCGAAGGTCCCTAGGAACGGATCGAGCCGGTTGCGAATCACCTCGACGTAGACCGAACGATAGTCCGATCTCCCCGGCGCAGGTGCCACGAAGCGCTCTGGAAGGAGTTGGCCGGAGACCGACAGCAGGGCATCCCGGATCGCTTCCGCTTCCAGCCGGTGCACGCTGCGCCGCGCCAGCCAGAGGTTCTGCGGATCCTTTTCCAAGGCCAAGGCTAAAGGAACGCTGGAACGTTGCCAGGTTTCCGTGAGGACGATCCGCCGGATCAGCTTCTTCAGTGACCAACCGTCCTCGGCGGCGAAGCGGGTCGCCAGGTAATCCAACAGCTCCGGATGGGTCGGGGCCTCGCCCAAGCGACCAAAATTGTCCGGAGTCGCCACCAACCCGCGGTCGAAGAGATGGTGCCAAACACGGTTGACGATGACCCGGCGGGTAAAGGGATTGTCCTCCCGGAGGAGATCCTCGGCCAGCTCGCGCCTTCCGCTCAAGCTCGTCTGGTAGGGTTTGACGTCGATCGCTTCCAAAAAGCGCCGAGGGACGATCTCGGCGGGTTTCTTGTGATCGCCACGGGTAAAGAGTGCTTGATCCCTCCCCTGCCACTCCGCGAGAACCGGTACACGCCGCGCCACGGGGATCTGTGCCTCGATTCCCCGGTAAGCCAAGACCAAGGGACCTGCTGAAGGAAGCCGATCGAGTTTGTTCGGGATCAACCCGTCAGCAAGGCAGTTATCCAGGAGAAGCGCCTGGGCATCGCTCAGGGAACCGGCCTGCCATGCCTCGACCGCCTGACGCACGGCGGACACGAACCCTTCGGCCAACACCTCCAGGCTGGTCGGCTTGGAGATCGATTCAAACAAGGGCTCCGCAAACTCGCGTCCGTCGCGCGGAGCATCCTGTCCCTTGGCCACCAAGCGAGCCTCCCGGACGGCGAACCAGGAGCGCGGGTTGTCCTTCACGAGGAGCGGAGCATCCAGGGCGGTGGTCAACTCCAGATGGACATCATCACCTTTCCAGTAAGCCAGATCGTACTTTTGCCAGCGCCATGTCCCGTCCTTCAACTCGGTGACCGGGTAGATGGTTCCGCTCCGGGGATAATCGCGGACGACGTAGCGCGCGGCGGCACCGTTGTTTCCCTGCACGAGGATCCAGAGATCTTGCTCGGCGTCGAGATGGAGATCCGGTGACTCGAACCGCGCGCCCTGCTTTTCGGTAAGGGCATGCGAGATTACTGCGGCGGGATAGATTCCAGTGAGGGCACGGTCCCCTTCGTGGGCGATCGCAAACTCGCCTGCCAAAGCCGGTTTCCCATTCCATCCGGAACCATAGGCAAACCATCGCGCCGCGGTGGCTGGCTCACCGAGGTTCCAACGTTGTTGAGCGACCGCAACGTCCCGCTCTCCGGTCCATTGAGCCCGGCGTTTTTCCCAGGCAGCGGCCAAGTCCGCTTCTCCGCGCACCGCTCGCCACTCCGCGAGGAGTCCCGGGTTCGCCGCCGTTCCTTTGTCCGCGAGAAGCCTTGTCTGCAAACCTGCGAGGGCGCCCAGCCAATCCTTGGCCAAGGCCTTCCGAAGCGCCGGCTTGCGCGCGGCCAAGTCCGATTGATGGGCATTGAGTGTTTCCGGCAAATCTGCGGCGCTCCGCCCCGGCCGGGTCGAGCCAAAGATCCCGAACAAGGCGTAATAGTCCGCCTGACTGATGGCATCGAACTTGTGATTGTGGCAACGGGCACAGGACACCGTCAGGCCCAGGAACGCCTGCGAAAAGACGTTGATCTGGTCATCGGTGAATCGGACTTTCTCATCCAGCGCGTCCGTCGGGGAGAATCCGTGGAAAACCATGCGCCAGTGGCTGGTCCCGATGAGGGATTCATTGAGCCCGAGTTCCTGGTTGATCCGGGGATGCTCCAGGAGATCCCCGGCAATCTGCTCCCGAAGCAGTTGGTCGTAAGGCACATCCGCATTGAGCGCCCGGATCAGGTAATCTCGGTAGAAGTAGGCATTGACCAGCTTGGGATCGCCTTCGGAACCGTGGGATTCCGCGTAGCGAATCCAGTCCATCCAGTGCCGGGCCCACTTCTCGCCGAATGCGGGGCTGGCCAGCAGATCATCGACGAGCTTTTCCACTGAGGCCCCTGCGACGAGGAATAGGTCAATCTGCTCCGGCGTGGGCGGCAATCCGGTCAGGGCAAAATAGACGCGGCGGACCACGGTCAAGGAATCCGCGGCCGGACTCGGCGGCAGATCGTGTTCCACCAGCTTGGCGTCGATGAACCGGTCGATCGCGCTTTTCGCCGGATCGCCCGCCGGAATCGCAGGGTCGCGGATCGGCTGAAAACTCCACCAAGCTTTGCGCCGTTCCATCACGGCGGGCCAGGCGGTGTCTGCGGCCAAGTCCGCCTCCGCCGGCGGGCCGTCACGAGGATCGGGAGCCCCTTGCTGCACCCAGGCGACGAAATCGGCGATGATGGGAGCATCAAGCATGACCCCGGCCTTCGGCATTTGGAGGTCCTCGTCTTCATGCCGGATTGCCTGAATCAAGAGGCTGGCATTGGCATCGCCCGGCACGAGAGCGGGACCTGAGGAGCCGCCTTTGCGCAGGGCTTCCCGGTGGTCCAGAATCAGCCCGCCCTTGGCTTTGCCGCGCGAGTTGTGGCATTCATAGCAATCCTGCGCGAGCACCGGGCGGATCCGGGATTCGAAGAAGGCGAGTTCCTCGGGAGTGATCGCCCGGGCTGCGGCGGGCCAGACGATAAGGGCGATTAGGAGGAGAACGAAAGTCTTCATGCGAGAATGCGCTGATGGATTTCCTGGGCGGCCCGAACACAGGCCTCGCCACAAGCGGCAAAACCGCTTTCGGGAAGACGGAAAGAGGGCGCCATCACCGTGAGGGCCGCCACGGGGTGGGCATGCGTATTGAAGATGGGAGCGGCGACGCAGTGAATGCCTTCCAAGCCTTCCGCCTCATCAATGGCATATCCGCGCAACCGGGTCGCGGCGAAGTCCTGCTCCAAATTCTCCCGGGTGGCCCGCGTCCGCACGGTGAACGACTTGAGAGCAACGGATCCGAACCACGTCTCCCGTTCTTCCTCGTGCATCCAGGCCAACAAAGCTTTACCCGGGGCGCATGAATAAAGGGGGACGAGCATCCCTACCTCCCCCATCACCTGAACCGGATGTCGTCCCGGCACTTGCTCCAAGACAACTCCTTTGGCACCCGAACGGACCAGAAGCTGTACGGTCTCGCTGGTTTCGTCGCGCAAAGTCCGCATCGCCTCGAATGCGCAAACCACCAAGCTCTTGCCATTCGCCCTGGGTTTGCCGAGGTCGAAGAATTTGTTGCTCAGGGAGAACCGCTTGTCGGACTCGCGGCGATGCAGGTAGCCGCGGGCATGAAGCGCTTGGCTGATCCGAAAGAGGGAGTTCTGGGGAAGTCCGGTGCAGCGCACCATTTCGCTCAGGGACAAGCCATCTGGACGAACGGCCAGAGCTTCCAGGAGGTCCAGGGTCCGATCCGTGCTCGGAGAAGAGGATGAGGTCTTGGTGCGCAGCTCCATTTTCTACATTTCGAACACCTTCGAGATTTCGAAAATCTTTCAGGAAGGCTCGAATTGCAAGCCGCAACCCAGGCGTACATCTGCAAAGCCAATGGACGCACCAAGGCGCCCATTGGCGTTTCACTCACTATGTATTCACAAAACCGGACCGGACACGCCGGGCTTACTGCCGGATCATGTCCAGAGTACCTTTGATGGCGTTGGCCACCGCCTGGAAGGCGGGAACGCGCTGCCGTGCGGCGTCGAGCGCCTTCTGTTTGGCCACTTGCTGGGCTTCCGCCTGAGCCGCCTTGGCCGGGGCTTCCTGCTCGGCCTTGCGCGCCTCGGCCAGCTTCGTCTTGGCGTCATCGACCATCTTCCCAGCCTTGGCGAGGTCTTCAGTCAAGGTCTTCTGCACATCCGCCAGCGCGGCATGAGGCTTCACGGCATCGAGAGCTTTCTGGATCGCGGCCACGGCGGACTCCATCTGCGCGACTTTCTTGGTTGCTTCCGCTGTGCCCTTGACAGTCGCCTCGACATGATGGCGGGCTTGGTTCAAGTCATTCGAGGCCACGCGCACTTCATTCTCGGCGCGAGCCAGCGATTCTTTCGCCGTCCCGATGAGGGCAACGGCTTCCGCGTGGGCGGCAGTGAGGCGGTCGCGAACCTTCGCATACTCGTCCGCGACAGGAGCCGGGGCGGTTGCGACTGGCTTCGGGGCTGCGGGTGCAGGAGTTGGAGCGGCGGCCGTAGCCTTCGGGGCCGTAGGAGCAGGTGCCGGAGTGCTGGCCGTGGGCTTCGGGGTTGCGGGAGCTGGAGCGGGGGTAGCCGCCGGCTTCGGGGCAGCGGGCTTAGGCGGAGCGGGGATCGCGGCAGGAACCGGCGGAGCCGCTTTGGCAGGGGCAACTGGAGTGACCGAGGTAACCTTGGCGGCTTCATATTCCCAACCGAGATTGACGACCAGCTTCGGGACCGTGGAACGAAGACGTTCTGCTCCGGCCGGCGTGGCTTTGGACTGCCAGAGATAAAGCTTGGAAAGGGAGGTCAGCCCCTTGAGCCGGTCCAGGCCCGCATCCCCGACCTGCGTTTTGTAGAGATTAAGATATTCCAAGTTCTTGAGGCCGGTGAGATGCGCCATCCCGGCATCGCCCACCGCAGTATTTTCGAGGTGAAGCTTGGTCAGACCGCTCATCTTGGCGACTACCGCCAAGCCGTTGTCGGTCACTTTGGTGCGGGCAATGTCGAGCCATGCGATCTGATCGGCGATCGGAGCCAACTCAGCCAGTTGTGCATCACCGAAAGAGTCGGAGACGTTCAACGCAGTGAAGCGCAACTCAGGGGTATCCTGGGCAATCGGGACCAGAGAGGCTCCGGTCGCGTTGACCTTCTTCATGACCTCTTCCGCCACCTTCTTGCGAGCGGCCAGGGCGGCCTGATCGACCTTCGGCGCAGCCGCCTTCGGGGCACTAGGAACGCTTTTGGGAGCGGAAACGATCGCGGCCACGGTGGCCTCCAGATCCTTGGGTAGCGCCAATTGGCTCACGGTCAGCTGCTCGGTCCCGCCTTTTTCGACCCACAGCCGGATCAGCTTGACCTCACCGGCGGTGAGTTGCGTCTTGTCCTCGGGTGGCATGTGGTCCTCATCGTCGGCCGGGAGACAAATTCGAGTCACCATCAGGCTGTCGGCCGGTTTGCCGGGAACCAGCGAACTGCCATCGCTACCTCCCTTAATCAGCGCCGCATAGCTATCCATCCGAAGCTTGCCCTTCTGCTTCTCGGCTCCGTGACAACCGACGCATTTGGCCTCAAGGAGCGGGGCGATCACATGGGGGTAAGCGACCGGATCTTCCGCAGCGGAAGAAAAGCTGGCGAGCGACGCCGCGAGGATACCAATTGCGGAAATTCCGCGATAACGGGAGTTTTTCAGAAGGTTCATTGTAGTGAGTTAAGAAACCTTAATTTCTAAGCTTTGCTATATAATCCATAATGACAGGAGCCGCCAATTCGTCAAGCTAATCTCGAACTTTTTCATTAGGGGGCAGTTCCCTTCCCCCTCAGACGGACGATTTCGGACGAAAAATCTGCATCCGAGGTAAGGAAATCGCGCTTTCTGCGATCTGCTCTTAATGGCAAAAGACGGTGCCCGAGACCGAATTCTGGCAACGGCCTCCCGGCTGTTCCATGAACGCGGCTATTCTGAAGTAGGCATCAACGAGATCATCGAGTCCTCGGAGACCGCCAAGGCAACCTTCTATCATCACTTCCCGTCGAAACAGAGTCTCTGCCAGGCTTGGCTGCAGAGCGTCCATGACCACTGGGAAGAGATACGCCGGAGCATTCTCGATGCACCGGGCGCACCGTCGGACAAGGTCGCAAACTTTTTCCAAGAACTGGGACAAATCATGACCCAAAGTCAATTCCGCGGCTGCCCTTACACGAATACAGCCGTAGTGATCTCCGAACCGGAATCCTGCCTAGCCAAGGCAGTGCAAAGCCACAAGCTCAGCCTGCGCGACTTCTTCCGTGAATTGGCCGCCCAGATCACCCCCGAGGCCCCTCCCAGCGAGATGGATGGATTGGGGGACACCCTTTTTGTCCTCTACTCTGGAGCCACCACCGAGGCACAGAATCTGCGCACTCTCTGGCCAGTCGAGGTGGCCACCGCCGCCGCAGTCGAGATCTGCCGTCGCCACAACGGCTGATTTTTTTTGTTGCACAATAAGACAGACTGGTCTGTATTAATTCATCGACATTTCTCCCATGGACAACTCACTTGCCACCTCTCCCACGGTTTTTGTGAACCACCCAGCTTTGCCAGACGAATCTCTAATCGACTCGTCCATGAACCATCGCGCCACCCTCAACCCCAGCGATTGGCATTCCAATCACCGCGAATATCTTCTCAACGTCGCCTTGGGAAAAGTTCGCAACTCAACCGCTGCGGAGGACCTAGTTCAGGAAACATTCCTGGCCGCCTGGAAAGCGAGGCACCACTTCGAAGGAAAGTCATCCGAACGGACCTGGATGACCCGAATCCTTCTTAACAAGATTGCCGACAGCTACCGTTCGGCGAACCGGAAGCCGTCGATCGCGATCAGCCAACTCTCCGGTCCCGAACAATCTGACGCCGATCTGTTCGACGCTCTTTACCAATCCCGCCCGGGCGAGGCCCGGACCAACGATGCCGAACCGGCGGCCGCTGCGGAACGCGCAGAGTTTCTCACCCTGCTTGAACAATGTCTCGATAATGTTCCGGAGCAGGCAGCAAATGCGTTCCGGATGCGGGAACTTCAGGGCCTCTCCACGTCAGATATAGCGGACCTGCTCAACATCACCCCGAATCATCTTTGGGTGCTCATCCACCGGGCCAAGCGATCATTGCGAGCCCAATTGGAAGGACTCTGGGAATCCGCCCTGGAGGGGCCGCAGCCTGCCCTCGGCCTCTTTTGAGAAGCCTGCGGGCCGTCTAACGATGCGAATGATGCTTCGCTGCCGCATCTGAGGAAATCGTGATCCTACCCTGATCCCTTGATCACCTCTCGTTGCAGGTCTCGCAAGGCGCACAATCCATCCCACTCGCCCCATCGCAACGGCCGCGCCCCGGTCGATCGTTTCGCGCCGAACCGGTAGCGATACAACTCAAAGACGGACTCGACAAAAGCCCTGGATCCAATCGCCACGCCATCGGTGAAATAGCGCACCTTGCAGTGCAAGAGCTGCTTGGCACTGAGCCGCCCGCCACTGGCCCGGACCGCATCGACTTCCTCGGCCGTGATCCCCTTGCGCGTGATCTTCCCCTCCCCGTCCCGAACCTCGCAGCCCGCGTCATAGAGCCAATCCCGGTAGGCCGCCGCAGCTTCTTCCCAGCCGACGGCTGGGTCCTCGCTCGATCCCCGGACCACGGAAAGAATCCCTTCGCGAGCCTCTGCCTTGCCCGCCACCGCCTCCGCGTAGCCGCACCACCGGTAATCTTTCGGATCCTTCACGATCCCCGCCCGCACCGCATTGAGGTCGATGTAAGCCGCCATCTTCAGGACCACGCTCTGCTCATCCTCCACCAACACGCTGCGGAACCGACTCTCCCACAAGGTGCCCTTGCGCCCGTGCTTCTTGTTGTAGGAAGCGCTGAAGCGCCGCTTGAGCATGTGCATGAAGGCGGAAACATCGAACATCTGCTCCCGCAATCGACGCAGGATCGAGTCCGCCATTTCCGGCTTCCCCTCCCGGCGAAACTGCCCCACCCGGCGCTGGGTTTCCTCGATGAACTCCGCGCTGAAGGCCATCTTCATCCGCTCCAACAAAGCCTCCTCAGAGATCTCCGCCCGCAAATGCGCCGCCTCCAGCTCGTTCGGGACGCGCAGAAGCAGGTGATAATGATTTCCCAGACAAGCCCAAGTAATGACCTCGACCCCCGAGAAACGGGAGATCTTGCGCATCAGCACCCGGAAAAACTCCTTCTCCTCATCCCCAAGCAACATCTGCCGACCCACGACCCGATCCACCACATGCATGACCGCCCAAGGAGTGAAGTCGCCGGGCCGATAGCGCTGGAAACGAGGGAATCTGGGTTCTTCAGCGGGCACGGCTAAGACCCTAGCAGGCGACCTTTAATTGTCAATCTGATTTATTATATGAAAGTAGTGAGCGTTCGGATGGCTTGCCTCTGGAGCCCCCGGATTACTCGACGTTTCGCATGAAGTCGGCGGTCTGCGCGAAGAAGCTGGCTAGTTCATCACGGCAGGGGCTCGGCACATGCACCTCGTCCATCGCCGCGATCATCATTTCCATCCATCTATCCCGCTCCGCGATACCGATCTGGAACGGAAAGTGACGCATCCGCAACCGAGGATGACCGCGCTCCTCAATGTAGGCTGGGGATCCACCGAAGCGGTAGATAAGGAAGCCCCGCAAGCGCGCTTCGGACCCGTCCCAATCGTCTGGTGGATACATTTTGCCGACGAGATCATCCACCTTCACCCGCCGATAAAAGGCCGCGACCAGGGCGGTGAACCCGTCTTCTCCGAGTTGGTCGAAGGGTGCATTCATCACAGGGATTAGAACCCCGAAACCGGGTGGCCGACAAGCGGCTTCATTCAAATGGATTTCGTTGCGTGCCGATGCCGGAGACCCAAGATGTACTTCCAATGAAATCCGGGTCCCGCGCGCTTCTCCTTCTCTGCATCCTCTCGCTCCTTGGATCGACTGGGTGCACAACGGCAACCTTGAAACGGAATCTCCACCGCAGTGGCCGGGAGATCGCTCGTGGGCTTTCCCGCGCCGGTCACGGAATCGAAAGCAGTTTCGAAACGCTCGGGCGGCAAGCGCGGTCCAGTGACTTCCTGAGCGACGTCTTCGGAACAGGTCCGTCCCATCCCGCTTCCTACGGATCGCGGGGCAACCGGTCTACACCCAGGGCATCAGCCCGGCCTTCCGCCTCGAATCCTCCGGCCCCGTCGCGGGTCGTCAGCACCGAGGCAGAACACCCATTCGCCACCCCTGTGCCTGGTCGTTCCGGCTACGTGAAACTTCCGGGACGAGAGCATTTTCCCGACGTCGATGTGCGCGGCATCGCTCCCGGAACCTCCATTGATGTCCCCGATCCAGAGCAGCCGGGCGGGTCGATCGGATTTCGGGTGCCGTAGACAAATCGTTGACGTTCGGTGCTTGTTCCTCAGCCCAGTTTCCGGATCATCTCCAGAAGCTGTCCGTGCCGGTCTTTCCATTCGCCGAGGCGGTCGCGTTCCAGTTGAACAACTTCTGGTTTGGCGTTGGCGACGAAGCTCTCATTGGCCAGCTTGCTTTCGGATTTCTCCAGTTCCTTGGCGATCTTTTCCAACTCCTTATCGAGCCGGGCTTTTTCCGCAGCGACGTCGATCAGGCCGGCAAGAGGCATGTAGAGTTTGCCGATGGCCGTGAGCGCGGCCGGGGCGTTGTCAGTCTCTCCGGCAAGGGAGGGCGTAAGCACCTCGCAGCCGGAAGCACCGGCGAGCAAGGCGAAAGTTCCCAGTTCTTCGGCGACCCAGGCCTGGGCGGCATCCGGTTCGATGAGGAAGCGGACCTTCTTTGCGGCGAGGTTGTATTCCGCTTTGAGATTGCGAGCCCGATTGACCGCTTGGTAAATGGCCGTAACCCGGGATTGAGCCTCCGCGACAATCTTGATTCCCTTGGTCGCGGCATCTTGGGGAAGCGGGGTGAGCATAAGCAATTCCCCTTTCGTGGCAAAGCCGAGGCTCTCCCAAAGCTCTTCGGTGAGGTGGGGCATGAACGGATGGAGTTGCTGAAGGAAACGGGCCAGAACCGTATCCATGGTCTGGAGAACCGCAGACTTCCGGGTCGCGTTTTCCCCGCGAAGGTCACCTTTGACCGCCTCAAGATACCAGTCACAATAATCGCCCCAGAAGAAGCCGTAGAGCTGCTCCGCGATCTGGCTGAAACGATAGTCGGCGTAAGCGGAGGCGATGTCCCGCTCCATCGCGTCAAGCTTGGCGAGGATATCGATATCCACGATCGAACGAGTCACCTTCTTGGCGCTGGGGACGCCCTGCATCAGACGGAAGTTCGCGGCGTTCCAGATCTTGGTGGCGAAATTGCGTCCTTCTTCCACCTGGGGAAAAGAACCACCGCCGGTGACGCACTCATCGAACTGCTTGATGGCCTTGGGCCCTTCGCCGCCGTTGAAGCCGGCCCGTTCTTCCGTGAAGCGGACATCGGCCCCGATCGGTGCGGTCTTCAGGAGAGAATAACGGAGGGCATCCGCTCCCAGTGAGTCGATGATCTCGAGCGGGTCCGGGCTATTCCCGAGAGACTTGGAGAGCTTCCGACCAAATCGATCACGGATGATCGAGGTGTAATAGACGTTACGGAACGGCAATTGCCCTTCCACGAAGTAGCCGGCCATGATCATCCGAGCCACCCAGAAGAAGAGGATGTCCGGACCGGTCACCAAGTCCGACGTCGGATAAAACTTGGCCAGCGTGGGCGAGGACTTCTCGTCACTGTCACACATGGTCGCGAAGGGCCAGAGCCAGGAACTGAACCAGGTGTCGAGCACGTCCTCGTCGCGGACCCAGTTCTCGGGATCAGAAGGAGGTTCGATGCCGCAGTGGATGTCCCCGCCTTCGATGGTGGACAGGTCGAGACTCTCCGCTTCGCGAAGGGCTTCGGCCTTCTCCCGGCGGTACCAAACCGGAATCTGATGCCCCCACCACAGCTGACGACTGATGCACCAGTCCTGGATATTCTCCATCCAGTGGAGGTAAGTCTTCTTCCATCGCTCTGGACGGAAGGTGATCTCGTCCTTGGCTACGGCGCCGGTCGCTTCCGCCACGCAGGGGTAGCGGAGAAACCACTGCATGGAAATGCGCGGTTCGATGGGGACATCGGCGCGTTCGGAATAGCCGACGGCGTTCTCGTGTTCCTCGATCTTCAGGAGTTGGCCCATCGCCTCGAGTTTCTTCGCAGCGGCCCGACGGGCGGCAAAGCGTTCCATCCCGTCGAACTCCGGTCCGGCTAGGTGATTGAGGGTCCCATCCGGGTGAAAGATGTCGATGATGGGAAGACCGTGGCGCTGCCCGATGGCGAAGTCGGCCTTGTCGTGGGCCGGGGTGACCTTGAGAACGCCAGTGCCGAACTCGGGATCGAGCGAATCTTCGCCAATAATCGGAATCTCAGCCTCTGGGAATGGGCGCAAGACGAACTGGCCGATGAGGTCCTTGTAGCGAGGATCCTTGGGATGAACTGCCACGGCGGTATCGCCCATGAGCGTTTCAGGCCGGGTGGTGGCGATTTCCAGCCAGCGGTCATCGGTGCCCACCACCTTGTAACGCATGTAGTAGAGCTTGCCGCGCTGCGGCTTCATGATGACTTCCTCATCACTGAGTGCGGTCAGGGAAACGGGGCACCAGTTCACCATCCGCTTGCCGCGATAGATCAAACCGGCGTGGAAGAGGTCCACGAAGATCCGGGAAATCCAGCGCGAGTAGGCCGGATCCATGGTGAAACGCTCGCGTGACCAGTCGCAGGAGCAGCCGAGCCGCTTGAGCTGATTGATGATGATTCCGCCGTGTTGCTCCTTCCACTTCCAGACCTCAGCGGTGAATTTCTCCCGGCCCAGCTCGCGACGTGACGTGCCTTCCTTGCGCAGCTTGGCCTCGACCCGCGATTGGGTGGCGATGCCGGCGTGGTCGGTTCCGGGAAGCCAGAGCACCGCTTTGCCCTGTTGGCGGGCGCGCCGGGCCAAGATGTCTTGGATGGTGTTGTTGAGGACGTGGCCGAGGTGGAGAATCCCGGTGACGTTGGGAGGAGGAATGACGATGGAATACGGCTCCTTCTCGCTGGTCTCGTCACCACGAAAGGCGTCTGCCTCCAGCCAGCGCTGGTACCATTTGCGCTCAACGTCTTGGGGCTGGTAGGATTTGCTTAGTTCGGCCATAAGGGAAATCTCCGGGGCGGCGAATCTAGCACGGCAAAACGCGGAGCCAAGGGGAAGATGGGTCGTCGCCATCGCGGCATTGCGTTCCGGGGGGGCACGGGTAGAATAAGCCTGAACCCCCGCCATGACTCTTCCCCGGATCCGACGTTTTCTCGTCGCCGTTGCGCTGGCTGCAATGGCCCCGCCGGCAGCCATTGCTCAATCCGACTGGGAAATCATCAAATTCAAGGAGGTCGAACACGTGACCGCCGAGAGCGTGAAGCGATTTTACCGATTCGAAGGGATGGAGAGATCGGAAGGTCGCTTGGTCTTTCGGCAGGGGACCAACATGACGATGACCTGGGTCATCGGCTCCGATTCCATCCGGATCAACACCATCAAATTCAGCCTCAGCTATCCGGTCATCGAACACCAGGGCCGAATCCTCGTCTCCCGGCTCGATTTGCAGAAGCTGCTCGATCCCGTGTTGCGTCCCAGCTACATCAAGAACACAAAGCCGTTCCACACGGTGATTCTCGATGCGGGCCACGGAGGCCACGATTCGGGCGCACGCTCCAGCCGCGGCTCGGAAAAAAGCTACGCGCTGGACACGATCAAGCGGCTCAAGGGGGAGTTGGAGAAGTTGGGCTACAAAACTCACCTCATCCGCTCCGACGACACCTTTGTCGGCCTAGGCGAACGGGTCGCAGAGGCCAACAAGATCGAGAGCGCGATTTTCGTGAGCGTTCATTTCAACTCCGGGGCGAACAAGGAAGCGGACGGCATCGAAACCTTCGCGCTTGCTCCAGCGGGAGGTAGTTCCGACTTCGATGGTTCGGTCACGGTCACCGCGTTTTCGGGCAACAACCGGGACGGCGAAAACATCGCGTTGGCCACGGCGGTCCACGCGATGGTGATGCAAGGAGCGCCCGGGGTGACTGACCGCGGAGTGAAGAGAGCCCGCTACAACGTCCTCCGCGGGATCAACATGCCGGCCATCCTCGTGGAAGGCGGGTTCCTCACGAACGCTGCCGACGCTCTTCGGCTCGACACTCCGGTCTATCGCGCCAACTTGGCCAAGGCCATCGCCGAAGGGATCCGCAACTTCAACCGGGCCACCGGCGCTCCCCTCCCCCAGGTCAAGCCGGAGGCCACTCCTGCGGAGACCGGGAGCAAAGAAACGCCCGAAGCCGCCGCGCCGAAGCCCTCATCATGAGGTGCGCTTCGCTGCCCGCTGAAGAATCTTGATCTGCACGTGCCGGGTCCCCCAAGCATGCATCGCAGCAAGGTTCGGTCGATAGATGTCGATCGTATTCGTCCCGTAGAGAGCCCCGCCGCAATCGTCGATCACGTAGACCGTGGGTTCACCGACAATCTGGAACTTGGTTCCCAACGGGAAGCGGGACCAATCGGCCGCTGCGGAGGTGTAATCCCGCGAGCAGCGCAATGTCGTACCAATCGCGGTGCTCCGGCCGTAGGGCTGGTGATCAGCCTCCTCGTGGGTGTAGGCGGTGGTGCGGACTTCGCGAACCGGGAGTCGCAAGCCGGAGAAGGAGCGGCCCTTCTCGGTGCGTTCACCAAATAGCTTTTCAAAAAATTTCAGACCAGCTCCATCGCCGGCTGCACGGGATTTTGATTCGATTTCACGGTGACTGAAAAGGCCGCGCCCCTTCGACTTATCACCCAGGGAAGCGGATGCCATGTCAGGAAAAACACACAAGAGGCTGATCACAAGGGTGATACCCGCAACACTGCGGTTTCGAATCGAGTTCGGATTCTGCATGCCTCCGACTAGAGAAAGGATCAGACCCCATGCAACTAGAAACTCTAATCGATTTCCAAAATTTATTGTTCCTGAGCGGGATATCCCCCTCACAAAAACAAAAATCTTTGCGAAAGAATGCTTAGCGCATAGGTCGCCGCGGTATCGGCTCGGAGGATGTGGGGTCCCAACCAAAGTGGATGGTAGCCCGCCCCGAGCAGCTTCTCCATTTCCCGAGGCGTGAAGTCTCCTTCAGGGCCGGTCAAGACAGACACGGACGAGGGCGGCGTGGGCCCTGGCCACCAATGAACCAGAGGAGCGGCCTCATCCGAAAGGGCGGCGACGCACCTGAGTTCCGAGGAATCGAGCGCGGCCGACAGAAAGGTATCCAGCCGGAGAGGAGCTTCCACGACTGGCAGCCAGTTACGTCCACATTGTTTGCAGGCCTCAAGGGCGACGCGTTGCCATTTCTCGCGACGGCGATTGGGGTCATCGACCTTGACGACACATCGCTCCGTCAAGAGCGGAACAATCCGGGTGGCCCCGATCTCGGTCGCCTGCCGGACAATGTCTTCCATGGTCTGGCCCTTGGGGATGGCAGCGGCGAGCAGAATCGGCACCCGAAGCGGCTCTTCGACCGCAGGTGTGATCAGCTCCAGAGCGATGCTCTGGTTTGAGACTTGTTGAACCGAGGCACGTGCGGAGCGGCCTTCTCCGTCAAAGATTTCAAGCTCGTCGCCAGACACCATTCGGAGGACCCGAGAGCAGTGTTTGGCTTCATCGCCCGAGAGCGACGGTGGACCCGGTTCCCACTGGGACCGCGGCAGGTAAAACCGGGGGCGGTCGCCCATCATGAAAGAGAAAGCGGGATCAGGAGAAGAACGCCTTGGCCCGATCGAGGAACGAACGCCTGACCGGCTGGTTCTTGTCCTCAAGGCTCTCCACGAAAGCCTGCAGCTTGTCGCGTTGGGCTTGATTCAGTTTCGTGGGAACTTCCACCTGGACGTGTAGGTAGAGATTGCCCTTCTCCTTGCTTCCGTAACCGAGGATGCCACCTCCAGCCACACGAACGGTTGTGCCGCTTTGCGTACCCGCAGGGATCTTGATGGTCCGCTTGCCTTCCAAGGTAGGGACCTCGACTTCTCCGCCGAGAGCCGCCTTATCGAAGGCAACGGGATACTCGCAGTGGAGGTCGTCACCGTCCCGCTCGAACAATTCGTGTTCCCGGATGTGAATGACGACGTGGAGATCTCCGTGCGGGCCGCCGCGGAATCCGGCCTCGCCGTTTCCAGGAGAGCGCAGGCGCTGCCCTTCCCGGATGCCGGCGGGAACCTTGAACTTGATGCGGGCCCGTTGCAGCGTCCTCCCGTCACCGGCACAGGAGCGGCAGGGATCACTGAGAATACCTCCAGTGCCGCGACAGGCCGGACAGGTTTGCTGCACGTGGAAAAATCCTTTGGAGGAAACCACCTGCCCCGCGCCGCCACAAGTGGTGCAGGTCTTCATCCCGCCCGACGGGGAGCCGGCTCCTGTGCAGGTTTCGCAGGTGTCGTATTTCTCAATCTCGATCAGCTTGTTGCAGCCGAAAGCGGCTTCCTCAAGCGTGATGGGAAGGTCGTAACGAAGATCCGAGCCTCTCTGACGGCCGCTGGCATCACGGCGTCGACCACCGGCCGCTCCCGCATTGCCGAAAATTTCGTCGAAAATCGATCCGCCCGCACCTCCTCCTCCGGCAGCCCCGCCGAAGGCTTCCCGGAAAATGTCGAACGGATCGTGGAACGGCCCACCCGACGGACCTGCAGCACCGGCCCCCTGCTTGAAGGCGGCATGCCCATAGCGATCGTAAGCCGCCCGCTTTTGGTCATCAGAAAGAACTTCATAGGCCTCGCCGATCTCCTTGAAGGCGGCCTCCGCTTTAGGATCCCCCGGATTTTGGTCCGGGTGATACTTCATGGCCAGCTTCCGGTAGGCCTTCTTGATATCGGCAGCGGTGGCGTTGCGGGCCACGCCGAGCAATTCATAATAATCCTGTGCCATGGGTGGGACGCGGAAACGGAAACTCAACCTTGGGCGGGCGCTTCACCTTCAGCGGCGGCAGGTGCCGGCCCCTTGGAGACGACCACATTCGCCGCACGAAGAACCCGGTCATGCAACCGGTAGCCCCGCCGGAGCGTGGTGAGAATTTGTCCGTCCACCAAGGTATCGCTGAACTCCTGCTGGACAGCTTCGTGCAGGTTTGGATCGAAGACTTCTCCGGATTCGCCAAACTCGGTGATCCCTTGAGAGGCCAGGAAATCCGAGATTTGCTTCATGACCATCGACATGCCTTGGAAAACGATCGAGGTCTCTGATTCTTGACGTGCCGCATCGAGACCGAAGCGGAAATTGTCGATGATGGGGAGGAGGTCTTCCAAAAGATTGGCGTTGCCGAACTTGATGGCATCCACTTTTTCGCGGGCCATGCGTTTCCGGAAGTTTTCCAACTCTGCTTGTCCTCGCAAGGCCAGGTCCTTCCATCGGGCTACTTCTTGTTGCAAATTCGCCATGGGATCGGATGCTTCCAGGTTCTCCGGAGCGGAGCCAGTATCCGCTGAAGGAGCATTGTCTACGGGTTCTTCGCTGGTTGTGGAGTTCATTGGTAGGGGCGGCCCTCGCTCGAGTGGGCCGGGGTAGGAATATTATCCCTTTTTGATGGCAATCAAGGTGATGTCGTCGCTTTGCGCCTCGCCCCCCGCAAAGCTGCGCACGTCCTCACAAATGCCTGCCACGATGGCTTCCGCTGACTGGGAGGCAAAGTTTTGAAGCACCCGGTTGAGGCGATCCCCGCCATACTCGTCCCCGGCCGGGTTCAAGGCCTCGGTCAATCCATCGGTGAAGAGCAGCATGGCATCTCCGGATTCAAGGTGGCATTCCCGGTCGGAAATGACCCGCTCAAAGACCTCGCCGTTGTCGATGCCGACCGCCAAGCCGACCGGAGCGACCGGCTCGATTTGACCCGTGGCGTGACGATGAATGAGGGCCGGACGATGGCCGGCCCGGGAGAGCAGGAGTCGACCGCTACCGGCATCGAGGACGAGATAGGTCATGGTAATGAACATATCTTCGCGGATATCGGGAAAAATCTGGCGGTTCACCACCGACAACACCCGGGCGGGCGAAAGCTCTCCAGTTGCGCGAGTGCGCAAAACGCTCCGGCAGGTAGCCATGATGAGGGAGGCGGGCACCCCCTTGCCGGCCACGTCAGCGATCGCCACGCCGAGATGATGATCATCCACGTGGACATAGTCGAAGTAATCGCCGCTGACGATCCTCGCCGGAAAATTGGCGGCGGCGAAGGTGTAGCCCGCAAAGTCGGGCGCCTTTGCGGGAAGGAGGATTCGCTGAAATTCGCTGGCAGTCCGCAGTTCAGCATCGAGCCGCCTCTTTTCGTTGGCTTCGCGGTGAACCATCGCGCTGCCCAGGGCGAAGGACGACTGGCGGGCGAGCGATTCAAAGACGGCCCGATCATTGGCGGTGAACGGGCGTCCCGGAAGCTGGCGGGCTGCAAGGAGCAGGCCGATGGCCTTTTCCGCGTAGATTAGAGGAGCGGCAAGAATCTCGATCTGATAAGCGGCAGCCTCCCGAGGGCCCTTGAATCCCGGATGTTGCGCAAGGTTTTCGATCCAGAACGTACGCTGGCCCTGGATGACCTCCCCATAAATCGGGTGGGAGGAGGGAATCGGCTGGAGCCTGAGGTAATTGAGCCGGTCGGCAAGACTAGAGGAACCTTGCAAGATGCTGGAAGGCACCTCGGTGAAGACAGGGCAGGAGGCGGAGATGACCATTGGCACCAATTCGCCGCGAACGCCGTCCAAAAGATGCAGGGCAGCCCCATCACATCCGAGGACCTGGACGAGCCCCTCGACCATGAACCGGTGCATCGAGCCCGGGGATTGACTTTTCTGCAGTTGGTTGCCCAGGCCGTCGAGGAAATTGAAGGCGCGCACCTGTTCTTGCTGAACGTCTTCCAGCGCCATAACAAGGGTAGAGTTGCGGGATCGCTGCCGGTAAACGAAGTAGGCGGCAACGAGCAGCAGGAAGATGGAGAACAACGGCATGTCCGGGCGTATTTGACACGGTTTGTCACGCAGACCATGCGACCGACTTCGAAGGATGAGCCTTACTCCGGGCGAGACTCACGGAGCAACTCTAGGACATCGCGGAAGCGGGGAATATTCTCCCTGTTAACTTGGCAAAGCGCCTCGTGGGCCTCCGTCATGGTCACCCTTCGAGATTGCTCGTCCGCAGGGGCCAATGGAAGCGGCTCCTGAAGACTTTCGCCCATCATTTGGCGCTCTTTGGCCCACAAACTGCCGTTGCAGTCGACGTTAAGAATGTGGTCCAAACCCAGTTCCCGAAGGGACTGAAGGTTTCGCTCCCCCGCATTGACGATGTCTAGGGACCCTCCAGGCACCTGCCGGAGCCGCAAGGAAATCCCGGCCAGTGTCCCCATGAACGTGGAGTCCATCCCCGGACAGCTGTCGAGATCAATCACCATCTTGTGACGTCCTTCGGTGACCATTAGCTCAATAAATTGCCGCAACTCGTGGCTGCAATCCACGGAGCCCTTGCAACCAATCCGGATCCAGACCAGCTGCCCAAGGAAGCCGATCATGATCGTGGATGGTGCCAGGGCGGGTTTCATGCTGTGGACCTCGGAGTCCAAAATCAGTTACGTCCAGAAGCGCGGCATCGACCGATGCCCCCCACTGCTCGCCGTATCCAATTGGATTTCAATCTCTCCAGAGGTAGGACTTACTCGTGGTGAGGACTGCGCCATCTCGCACGAGCGAAACTTTCCAGGCGACGACATCGCCCCCACCCGTCGGCGTCGCCTTGATTTCAATGGGCTCCCCTGCACGGAGCGCCCTGATGTAGGAGTCGTATTCCGAATCTGTTAGCTTCCGCCCGTCAGGCCAAGTCCACTCCCCGGTGAAATCTCGTCCCGTAACCTGAAAGTCGGTGGCGTTGTTTCGCTCCACTTTGTCCGCAGTCACTTCCTGCAAATGGATTTCCGCCCCGGTGAAGGACTGAAGGTATTCGAAACGGACCACGATCCCTGGTGCCGTATCCTGCGCCTTCCACAATACCGTAAAGTATTTCCCTCGGCGAGCGCGATAGTCTTCGGTGGTGATCGCGCCGAAAAGGAGGCGGCGACGCTCGAAGCCGATCATCGGGTCGGAGGTCCGCTGGACCCGTTCGTAAGTGAGATCCGTGTAGTTGACCTTGCGGATCTCGACTTCGTCCGTCGCGGAGGCTGGAGCCGCCAGCGCGATAGCGCCCCCGAGAGCGAGGAGAATCTGGCAAGTTTTGTTGGGCGTCATGGCGTTGAGTTCGTGCGTTGACCCATCTTTCAAATGCCAATGCTTCAGGGTGCTGTCCAGCGAATATGGGGAAAAATGATCTTGTGTCAGTCGAGCGACCCCAAGCTTTGCCTTGCTTTTCACGCACTCTGACTAGTGTCTGGGTCATGCTGGACATCCGCCAATTGCGAGACGAACCCGACCGAGTCAGGGCCCGGCTCGCCTCCCGTGGCGGCGACGCCCACCTCGTCGTCGATGAGGTGCTTGCCTGCGACATCGAACGCCGCGAGGCCGAAACCGAACGTCAGCGACTCCAGAGCGAGCGCAAATCCGCCTCCAAAACCATTGGTCAACTCAAGGGCAAGGGCGAAGACACCTCCACGATCGAGGACCAGGTCCGTGCCCTGGGGGCCACGATCGACGCGGTGGGCCAGCGCGCCGATGCCGCCGATGTTCGCCAGCGCGACCTTTTGCTGCGAATTCCCAACCTTCCCCACGAAGGGTGCCCGGTGGGGAGCGACGAAACTGCCAACCCGGTCCTTCGCGAGTGGGGAGCGAAGCCCGCTTTTCCGTTCGAACCGAAGGATCACCTCACTTTGGCGGAGAAACTTGGGATGCTCGACTTCGAGAGCGGCACCAAAATCAGCGGGAGTGGATTCTCGGTGTTCCGCGGCGCTGGAGCCCGCTTGGAGCGCGCCCTGATTAGTTTCCTCCTGGATCTTCACACCGGCACCCATGGTTACGAGGAGATCAGCCCGCCCTTCCTCGTGAACCGGGATTGCATGTTCGGCACGGGACAACTCCCTAAGTTTGAGGACGACATGTACGGCTTGGAGGAGAATCGGCTCTTCCTGGCACCGACGGCGGAAGTGCCCGTCACCAATCTTTGGCGGGAAATGATCGTCCGCGAAGAAGATCTCCCCATCAAGGCGACCGCTTACACTCCCTGCTTCCGCCGCGAGGCAGGGTCAGCGGGGCGCGACAACCGCGGATTGATCCGGATGCATCAGTTCGACAAGGTGGAACTGGTGCAAATCGCCCATCCAGACCACTCGTTCGACGTGCTGGAAAGTCTGACCGCCGAGGCCGAGAAGGTCCTGCAGCTCTTGGGGCTGCACTACCGAACGATTGAACTTTGCACCGGGGACATCGGCTTCAGTTCCACGAAAACCTACGATATCGAAGTCTGGGCCCCCGGACACGGCAAGTATCTGGAAGTCTCCAGCTGCAGCAACTTCGGCGATTACCAAGCCCGCCGCATGAACCTGCGCTTCAAGGATCGCGAAGGGAAAAACCGCTTCTGCCATACCCTCAACGGCTCCGGGACCGCCCTGCCCCGCCTTTACGTCGCCCTCCTGGAAACCGGCCAGCAGGCTGACGGATCGATTCTCCTTCCCGAGCCGCTCCATCGGTATTTCGGTGCGGATGTGATCCGGTGAAGCTGTTCCTGCCACCGGACTGCGCCCCGGAAGCCCGGCACTTGCTCGGGATCTCCGGCGGCCGGGACTCCGTGGCGCTTCTTGAGTGCCTTTTGGCGGCGGGGTATCGCAATCTTGTCCTTTGCCACCTCAACCACCGGCTCCGCGGAATCGCTTCCGAGGAGGATGCCCGTCTCGTGAGAGATTTGGCTCAGGAACAGGGGCTCGATTTCGAGATCGGGGAAGAGGAGGTCGCCGCCCGAGCCACCCGGGAGAGAGTGTCTCTGGAAGTCGCGGCCCGCCGGGCCCGGATCGCCTTCTTTCAGCAGTGCGCCCAGCGGCAAGGAACCGACCGCTTGTTTTTGGCCCACCACGCGGATGATCAGGTCGAGACCATTTTGATCCACCTGCTTCGGGCTACGGGATTGCGGGGTTTATCCGGGATGAAACCGGTGACCCGACTGGGCGGATTGACCGTCATCCGCCCTTTTCTCGCGATTCCGCGGGATCAGATTCCACAGCCGCGGCGGTTCCATGAGGATGAATCGAACGCCGGCGATGAGTTCCTGCGCAACCGCCTAAGGCACCATGCCATTCCGGTTTTGCGGGAACAGTTCGGGCGCGAATTCGGGCCAGGCCTTTGCCGGATGGCCGAGGTCTTGCGAGAGGAAGACCGGCTCCTCCAGACTCTTGCGGAAGCGGCGTTTGCAGCTGCCCACGATGGCGCGGGAGGGATGCAGGTTTCCCAGTTGCGCAGCCTGCCGCTGGCCTTGCAACGAAGAGTGATCCGGCGTTGGTTGCAGGACGCCGCCGTCCCGGGAACCGGTTTCCGCGAAGTCGAAACGGTGCGAGCGCTCTACGGCCCCCCTTCCGCTCCGGCGAAAGCGAACTTGCCAGCGGGCTGGCATATCCGGCGGCGGGCCGGTCGCCTCTTCCTTGAAACACCTCCGCCAGATCCGTGACCTCAGGCGACCTTGGCCAAACCGGTGGAGCGCAACACAGGACGGCGATAGCTCACCGTGGACCCGGATTCGATATCGCTTCCCACCAGGGCTTGAAAAATCTCCTGATGGCCGCCCAGGAAGGCGGGATACATGAAGGAGTCGTCGTCGATCTCGACCGTCGAGATCAGATTGCGCCCAAACCGTTGGAGTCGGAGTTTCACTGAGATCGGCTCATCCGTGCTCAAGCAGGAGCGGCTCATGTAGCCGATTACGCCAGCATCATTAACCAGATCCATAACCACACCAGTGACCGGATCGATCGCCACGCCGATCCCGGCCGTGTAGGAGGGATTGAGTAAGCCGCACAACAGCGACTGACGGAGATGGTCGCGGCGCAATTCCACCTGAAAGCACACTTCGGAGTGGAACTGGCCCATCCGCAGAGCGTCGATCAACTCGATCCCGTAGGCCGCAGTAACCGGGTGAGCCGGAGGCGTGCGCATGAAAATTTTGCAACGCGAGACCGAGAACTCGGAGGGCGGAGAGGCCAAGCGGGTTCCAGGAAATGCGATGAATTTGGAAGAGGACGGAGCGAAGTTCATAGGTGTGATTTGAGCGGCGAGAAATTCAAAATTAACTGTAAATACAATACCAGAGATCATTGGTCGCCTCTACTGAAATATTAAAAAAGTTTAAATTTATGGATTAGCCGTGCTTTCGGTTGAGGTCCTCTTTCCACGGTGGACGAATGGCACCAGATGCGGCATAGCATGAGGGCATGAGAAGGTTCCTTGATCTGGTCTACGGCTTCGGGTTCTTAGTCGTCGGCATCGGCGTCACAGAGGGGCAGGAATGGCCACAATTTCTGGGGGCGGAAGGCAAAGCCCATGGACGAGCCGATGCCGTTCCTAGCGAGTTCGGCGTCAAAGATTACCTGTGGCAGCGGCAGTTGCCCGGGACGGGGCATTCTTCCCCGGTCCTCTGGGGAAATCGGTTGTTTGTCGAGGTCGTCACCGGGGAAACCGAACGCAAACTAATCTGTCACGACGCAAACAAAGGGAACGTTCTCTGGGAGCGGGGATTCGCGTTTGTTCCTTATGGCAAGCACCGCTTCAACGAGTTCGCTTCGGCAACCCCCTGCGTGGACGCCGAGCGTCTCTATGTGACTTGGACCAGTGGAACAGAAGCCGAAGCCCTAGCGCTGACCCACGACGGAAATGTGGTTTGGCAGCAGCAGCTCGGGGCGTTTCACGGGGATCACGGAAGCGGCTCTTCGCCCATCCTGGTGGACGGAGTTCTTTTTGTTTTTTGGGATCATCTCGCGAACCGCACCACCACCTACGCCGGGCTCGACCCAGCCACCGGCAAAGACATCTGGCGCCGCGTGGCCAACTGGCCAGCGGAGGGCGAGCTGAAGACCACCTACAGCACTCCGGCGGTTTACCGGAACAGCAAGGGGACCAACGAGGTGATCGTCTCCAGCATGACCTTCGGCGTAGAAAGCATCGATGCCCGGACCGGCAAAGCGAACTGGACCTACAACCCCGGATTCAAAGAGCGCACTGTGGGCAGCCCGGTCGTCGGTGATCGCGTCATCTTCGCCGCCTGGGGTTCCGGGAACGGAGCCAAAAACCATGTAGCCTTGACGCCAGGCTCCGAAAACCCCGACGGCCAAGCGAAAGTCGCCTGGCGCCGGGAGCGCGAGGACGGGACCCTAGACAACAAGGGCCTTCCCTACGTCCCGACCCCCCTATTTCATGATGGTCTCTTCTATATGTGGGGCGATAGCGGCATCCTTCAGGCGATTGACGGCAAAACTGGGGCGATCGTATTCGGGCCCGAACGAGTCGGCGGAGAATTTTACTCAAACCCGGTTTTGGTCGGCGATCGGATCTTTTGCGGCAGCCGGGACCTCGGGGAAATGGTGGTGATCGAAGCCAGCCGCCGCTTCCACGTGATCGCCCGGAACCCGGTGGGGGCCGGGGTCAACGCCACGCCGGCGGTCGCAGGAGGCAAAATTTATATCCAGACGAGTAGTAATCTGATCTGCGTGGGGCGATGACGGTTGATAATTATAAAAACAAACCGTAAATTACTAGAGTCCTACCACTCTAGCCCCTAGAAACATGAGCCTCGCCACGCTGCCCGACTCCGCCATTGAGCGGATTGTCCGTCCTCATCTTAAGTCCATCCCGTCCTGGGAACCCCTCCACCCAGACGCAGATTTGGCCGAGGTTGGCTTGGATGCCCTGGCGTCGATCGACGTTCTCGTGCAGTTCGAGGAAGAACTGGGCATTACGATCCCAGACAGCGTGGTTGCGGGAGACTCTTTTTCGAGCTTGCGGGGCATCCGCGCTCTCCTGGACCGACTGAACGAAGGCGCTTGAGTCCCGGATTCCTCTGAATCCCTGGTCCCCTCAGGGCAGCTTGACTGCGGCCACGACGTCGTCAATGAAGAGGGTGCCCAGGATTTTTTGCGGTCCCGGCACGACTGGCTGTAGGGCCACGATGACCAAACGGACTGCAGTGACTTCTTCGAGCTTCCGCCCGGATCTCAGGTGACCGGGATCCACACGATATTGGAACTGGACATCCTGAAAGACAGTCGTGGCATTGGCTGCATTGACTGGCAAGGTGGAGCCGACAAGGTCGGTGCGGAGGATCGACTTATCCCCGGCCATAAGTTCCACGTGGAGGTTGACTGAGCCATCGGCGAGGTCATCGGCCTCCTCGAGACGGACCTTGGCACCAAAGGTAATTTCGCTTCCCGCAGTGACCCGTTGCACCGGGACATCGACCAAAACTCCCTGCCCACCCCCGCCGCTACCTACGGAAAGAGCAAGAGCTTGTGTGCCAGTCCGCGCAATCTTGGTGGTGTGAATCCGCTCAAATGAACTCCCCTGACCGAAGCGGTAGGGCTTCCAAAACTCCAATCGCTCCACTCCAGGTTCGAAGCTCGCGAAGGGGATGGACAACTCTTCAGCAAAGGCGGTGACGGAAAGAGCGACCGCAGCGAGGCAGCCCGTCCAAAAGGACCGGTTTGGTTTCATGGTGGGGTCCCTTTAGCCCGGACTTTGGGTTCCGGCAAGTGCGTGGTTTCCTAGGTGGCATTTCTCACGATTCCGGAGCGTAGCCGTGGTCGATTTCATGGCCTTCGGCTTCGGCGGCCGCCCGGGCGAGTTGGTCGCAACGTTCATTCAGTTCATGCCCGGCATGTCCGCGGAGCCAGTTCCATTCGACCCGGTGGGACGCCGCCACCCGATCTATCCTCTGCCAAAGATCCGCGTTGATCAGCTTCTCTTTCTTCTGGCCGCGGGCCCAACCGTTGCGCTTCCAAGAGATCAACCAGCCCTTGGTCATGGCATTGATCAGATATTGGGAGTCCGAATAAAGAGCGACGGCGCAAGGTTCCTTGAGGGTTTCGAGCGCCACGATGGCAGCGAGCAGTTCCATGCGGTTGTTGGTCGTCAGCGTGAAGCCCTGGCTGAGTTCCCGGACGCTCCCGCGGAATTCGAGGATCGCTCCGTATCCGCCTTTTCCCGGGTTACCGAGAGCGGAACCGTCTGTGTGTATGTTGACCTGTTTCATTGAGCGGCCTCGTAAGCCGTGTAGCTTTTCTCCTCGAGCAAGCGAGAACCCAACATCTCGTCGATCTGGCGTTTGAGGGCCGCGCGCCGGTCGTTCTCCCGGTAAACGCTCCGGGCCATCTCGACGAATTCCGCTCCGAAATCACCGCGCCGTTCCGCATGGCGGAGAGCATCCTCCACATCCCAGATCCGGCCATTGACCAAGTAGAGTTCCGCGACCAAGCCCGCCAGTTCCGCAGAAGCGGGAAGGTTGGCGTCCCGAGTCCGCTCCAAGTCCTCCAGCATGATGCGCACGTTGGCGAGTTTGGCGGGATCGGTGATGCGTTCGTTCTTGAGCTCCAGGATGGTAATCTTATCGAACAATTCCCCCGGAGAAATCTCCGTGGTGATGGTGGGAATCTTGGAGGTTGAAGGGTTCATCACTGAGCGAAGCAGGTCGTGCATCCGTGCGAAGACGCCGGTCCAATCACCGGGCACGCTCTGGCGGAAAATCCGGTGTCGAGGATACCACGGGCTGTCCTCGCGGTCATCCATCCAGCGCCAGTCGGGAGCGGTGTCAAGCGCCAACCACGTTGGCGTCCCCAAGGCTCCAGCCAAATGAGCCAGCGCCGTGTCGCAGGCGATCACCAGATCGAGGCATCGGATGACCGCCGCAGTGTCCATGAACGGCCCGGCCTCGGTATCGACGTCGTCACCGAGCACGGTGATCTCCCCCGCCCCCTTCTCACGCAAGAGACTGATGAGGTGCACCCCCGGAATCTCTCCGATCGATTGGAGTGCGCTCAGGGGAAAGCTCCGTTCGCGGTTCTTCGGATAATCGGGGTTCCCCTCCCAAGCGATCCCGATCCGGAATCCAGTCAACGGGGCGAGACGGGCCTTCCATTTGGCGACGAGCTCAGGGGCCGGCTTCAGGTAGGGATCGGTGGCGGAGAGGATTTTGCGCAACCGCCCCGGAAGGGAGAGAAGCGGCACATAAAAATCGAAGCCCCCCGGATTTTCACCCCGCGCCACCAGACGATCCACCCCCGGGAATCGCTCCATCAAAGGCAACAACGGCCGTGGACATTCCACGACGACCGTCGCTCCGAGCCGCTTCAATTCCGATGCATAGCGAACGAAGTGGATAAAATCACCCAGGCCCTGTTCGGTGCGGATCCACACGGTTTTCCCTGACGGATCGGAGCCGTCCCAGAGCTGCTCCAGCCGGTCGAGCCGACCAAATTGTTTGAGCCGCCACCGCCATTCATACCCGTCCCAGCCCCGTTCGAAGTCCCCCGCCCGCAACCATTCCAAGGCGCGGGCAAAATGGGCACCAGGGTGATCCGGCTGGAGGCGAATGGCTTCCTCGTAAGAACGCATCGCTTCCGGGACACGCCGGAGTTCGGACAACGCCTTCCCCAGGTTGTAATGACCATCCGCAAACTCGGGCGAGAGCGCGATCGCCTTCTCGTAATCCGCGAGCGCCTCCGTCTGGCGATTGAGCGACCAGAGGGCATTGCCCCGATTGCACAAAACCTCAGCAAAATCCGGCTTGATCGCGAGCGCGGCATCGCAGGCTTGGAGCGCTTCCTCATGACGACGCTGCGCGGAGAGCACCCCCGCCAGATTGCCGAGCGCTTCCGGAAAATCCGCTCGCAACCGGAGAGCCTCGCGATAGGCCGCTTCCCCTTCGCCGAGACGTTCCAACGCTTGCAGGACGAGTCCCAACCGGACCTGCATTTCCGGGGAGACTGGATCCAGCGCGGTCGCTTCGGTGAGATGGGTCAGGGCACCCTGGTCGTTTTCCGCCGCCCGGCAGGCCTCCGCGATTCGCGCCAGGGTGATCGCCAGATTGCGGCGCGCTTTGGCGTGGTCCGGCTGAATCGTCAACACGCGGCGGAAGGCTTCGGCGGCATCCTCGATGCGATGGTGTTCCCGCAGTTCGTTACCAAGGTTAAACCAAGCGGCGGTGAAGGTCGGAGAGATTTCGACCGCCCGTTGGAAGGCGGCCAAGGCTTCGCGATGACGGCGGTCGGCCCGCAACGCGCACCCGAGATTGAACTGCGCCTCACCGGAGAGCGGATCCAGTGCGATCGCCTTGCGCAACTCCCCCACGGCCCCGTCGAATTCGCCCATTTGCACCAACGCAGCCCCCAGGTGGTTGCGGGCCACTGCATTGCCCGGGGCCAGTTCGACGGCTTCGGAAAGTTCCGCCACCGCTTCGGCAAAGCGCCCGCGTTGGAAGCAGATCAGCCCGAGCGAATGCCGGGCCCCGGCGTGGCCAGGATTGGTCGCGAGAATCTGCCGGTAAGAGGCTTCGGCGCGTGCCAACTCCCCGGCATGATGGAGAGTGAGGGCTGTCTCAAAGTCGCTCGCGCTGCTCATGGATCCGGGGGGCGGTCAAATTAACCGGGGCGGCGGGATCAGCAAGCGGGTTGATTGACACCCGCCGTTCCCCCGTGTTGGATGCCACCATGACCCCTTCGTTTCGTGGCTCGCTGTTCGCGCTCGTGGCCCTCGGCGCGCTGCCGCTCTTCGCCGTGGAGTATCCGCCGATCCCCCGCGTCCTTCCCGCTCCCACGACCGCCGCACCCGATCCCGCCGTGGCCGAGCCGCTGCTCAAGGAAGCACTCTCCTTCAACGACCGCCTCGCCGCCCTCCGCAAGAAGGAACCCGAACTGGCCGCCGACGTGGAGGTTTTCTTCAAGGCGGTCCGTTACGCCCTGGAGATCGGCGAGTTTTGGGATCCCAAGGACATCAACAAGGTCCGCCCCGTCCTCGACGAGGGCATCAAGCGCCTCGAAGCCCTGGAGAAACGCGATGCCTATTGGACCAAGCAACACGGACCGATCGTCCGCGGCTTTTACTCCGCGATTGATGGCTCCCCGCAACCTTACGGTCTGGAGATTCCCGAAGGCTTGGAGCTGCCGGATCCCACCAAAGTCAAAGCGGACGATGCCATCCCTCCCCTCTGGATCTGGCTCCACGGGCGCGGCGACAAGGAAACCGATCTCCATTTCATCAGCGGCCGGATGAGCCGGAAAGGACAATTCCAACCCGCCGACGCCATCGTGGTCCACCCGTTGGGCCGACAGTGTATCGGCTGGAAAGGCCCGGGCGAAACCGATGCCTTGGAATGCGCCGACGCCGCCGCTCGTGCGCTTTACGGCCCCAAAGGCACGCCCAAGTTCGCGATGATGGGCTTTTCCATGGGCGGCGCGGGTTCCTGGCAGCTCGGCTCCCACTACTCGTGGAAATGGTCCGTCGTCCATGCCGGAGCTGGCTTCGTCGATGTGGCCCGCTTCACGAAGATGCCGAAGGATCAGTACCCGGCCGATTACGTGCAAACCCTCTGGGGCGTCTACAACGTGCCGGGTTACGTCCGCAATCTCTTCAACATGCCGCTTCTCGCCTACAGCGGTGAGGTCGATGGCCAACGCGATGCCGCCGAGTTCATGTCCGAAGCCTTCGCCGCCGAGGGCCAGAAACTGCACCACATTATCGGAGCGCAAATGCCGCACAAGTATGATCCGGAATCGATCAAGGTCGTGACCGAGTTTGTCCAAAAGGCGCTTCGTGGCGAGGAATCCAGCCTCAACGGCCCGGGCCATTTCTCCCTGCAAACCCGCACCCTGCGTTACAACCGGGCCCCACATCTCACCATCAACGGACTGGAAGAGCATTGGCTGGATTCGCGGGTCGATCTCCACCTCGAAGGCTCGGGTTCCCGGATCGAAACCAAGAACATCACCGACCTCACCGTCAGCCAAGCCGGAGCCAAGATCACCATCGACGGCAACGCGATCCCCAATCCCCGTGCCCAGGGTGATCTCCGGCTCGTCAAAACCGGCAGTAGCTGGCGGCCGTTCCAATCCGCCGCGTCCGGCTTGCACAAGGCCCCGGGGCTCCAGGGTCCGGTGGACGACGCCTTCATGGAGCCGTTCCTCGTCGTGATTCCGGACAGCCCGTCCAAGAATCCGCAAGTGGACCAGTGGGTCACCTTTGAACTGGCCCACTTCCTCCGCCGCTGGCGCGAAGTCTTCCGGGGCGAGGCTCGGGTGAAAAAGGCATCCGAAGTGACGCCAGATGACGCCAGCCGATACCACCTCGTCTGTTGGGGCGATGCGACCTCCAATCCCCTGATCGCCAAGGCCTTGCCCAAGCTCCCGCTCAAGTGGGACGCGAGCAAAGTCGCAGTGGGCAAACAATCCGCCGACGCGGAAACCCACGTCCCGATCCTCATCTACCCCAATCCGCTCCAAGCTCCGACGCCCGGCGGCGCACGCCGTTACCTCGTCCTCAACAGCGGCCCCACCTTCCGGGAGAACGACGACCGCAACAATTCCCAACAGAATCCCAAGATCCCCGACTGGGCGCTCATCGACGTAACCGTAGCGCCGAACGACAAGGCTCCGGGTGGCATCTCCGCCGCCGGCTTCTTTGATGAAGAGTGGCAGGTGAAATAAGAAGCTACTTCCACTGCGCGATCCATTCCCGAAACTCGGCGGGACGGATCCGGAACCTGGCGAAGTTACCCTCATGGAGGCTGGCCAATTCGGTTTCTGCGAGTTCCATCAACCGTTCCCTGTCTTCCGCCGGAACCAGCTCCGGAACGCGCCGCCGTAGAAACGCCACCGCTGCCGTCTTGTCCATGACTCCGCGGATCACGTCTCCCACCAACTGTGCCAGCGCTACCCGATGCCGGAGGCGGAATGGATCCGGTTCCCCAAGCGATTGCCGGATGGCCGCATATCTGGCACAAGAGCGCTCATACGCCCACACGAATACGTCCCGAAGATAGTCAATCTGGTTCAACTCATAGACCGCGAGAGTGGCGTGCAAATAGTCATCCTTCGGGACATCAACGAAGGAGAGCGGGCTCAGATTATGAGTCACCAAAGATATGTTGGCCGCCAAGCGTGATACACGTTTGTTGACGTCTTCAAAGGGTTGCAGATAGGGCAAATGCACCATCACGAAGAAGGACTGCTCAAAGGCATCTTCGATTAGCGCTGATTTGGTCAGGATCTCCTCGAAACGATCCTCAATCAGCTGAGGGATCTCCAGCGGGTGAAACACCGAGCGTCCAATGCTCACCGCATGCGCCCGCAGGCGTCCTCCAGCCGAAGGCGTAGGAAGGAGGTTATCCGATAGCAGCGCATGAAGGCTGCAAATCGTGTAGCGATTGAACCCAATTTCCTCAGATTGCTCCGCCAGCAGCTCGATCGCCGCCTTGTGATTGAGCAGCATCTGCGTCTCGTCCGCGTTGTGCCCCGCCGCGCCCTCTCCCAGTTCCAGCAAACGTTGCGTCTCCAGCAGAGAATAGGTGTTCCCTTCCAAGCGGCTGGAGTTCCAAGAAAGGTCAATCAGGAGACGATCCATCACCTTCCGCAAATGGGTGCCAGCCGGCAACGGACCATCATGCGTCCGCCCCAACTCCAGCAGTTTTTCCCGCGTCTCGCGCGGTAGATAGGCCGAGACATTCGGGCGGTAATCACCCAAAAACCTCGGATTGTAGCCCACCGGAGTCCGGACGCTCTCCGGCCGCCGGATCTGCTTCCTGATATACCGAGCGCTCGGCGAAAGCGGAATCCCCCCTCCAGCAGCCTCCACCACATCGCCGTCATCCCTGACCAAGAGTCGAGGCATTCGGTAACGCCGACCTCGCCCCTCACCCAGCGCTTCGACCTCGCCCCGCTCTACCAGCGTCGCGAGCCAGCGCTGCAAGGTGCGCAGGGGCGGCGCCAAGTAGAGCCGCGTCGTGATCTCATCAATCGACAACGGATCCAAACTCACCGCGAGCACGGTGAGAATGGGTCGGAGTTCATCTTCTGAAAGCCGCTTCGGCACCCCTCATCATGGCACAATCCCCATCATCGCGCCACAAAGATTCTTTTTAATGGCGCTATTTTGAAATCGCGCCATATAAACGGCTTTATTTGGCGGGAGTAAGCAACGATTTTAGGACCGGTCGCAGTTCGCCTGAAGAAGAAACCCGTGTCGGTGGAGCGGTGGGCGCAGCCTGAAACTGGCTGTCCCCCGGATTCCCAGAGTCTGCTGGTCACGGCTGGGCCGTTTCCTTCGTGGCAACGCGACACGGTTGACTATCCGGAGGGCGGACGGATCGTTCGGATGGATGACGACGAACGAGAGCGAGTGACGGATCATCGAAGAGGCTGAACGGTTTCGGACCGTAGAGCCCTTCTTCGGGAGATGAACCTCGATCCCGGTCAGGGGCGGAAGATCGTCACACTGGCGAACCGAATTCTGGATCTGGCAGAAAGCAATCTTGGAAGGGCCTTGCTCGGCGATCACGCGCTCGATCTCACTCAGGTCGTTCCAGCGAGGCTGGAGGCGAATCACCCGAGTCTGGAGAATTGGATCCGGCAAGGGTTTCCCTCCCGCCTTGCGCGCGTTGCGGAACTGGCCGAGGCGGAAGGCCTTCCGTTGGGTATACCGCTGGAGTCGGTGTTTGCCGTGCCTGACTAAGCCTGCAGGAAGCAGCCGGTTCGCCTGCTTCCTTGTAGTCCATCCTTGAGTCGAAGGCTCTCCATCCTTCAGGGTGAATGCTCTCCATACTTAAGGGAAAGGTTTTCCAACATTCGGGTGGAAGGTTCACCTACCTTCGCCGCAAAGCTCCCCATCCTTCAACCGGACGCTGAAGTCGTTCCGTGGCACCTGAAGGGCTCAGGCTTGTTGGTCCTTCTTCTTGGTAGGCCTGGCCCAGCGGATGGTGCCGAGATCGGCAAGGAGACGATCGAGCGATGGCTTCAGTTTGTTGAGCGCTTTGAGGAAGATTCGGCCCGGTGCGCACCGTTCTCGGCATTGATCCGTGGCAATCGCCGGTAGCCGCGACAAGGACCGCGCCCGCAATCACCCTCGCTCAGCGGCTGGGACTCACCGCTCCCGCGAATCCGTTCGATGTCCAGCACACTCCGACCGCAAGCGCATCGAACGCTGATTTGCCAACGGCGCTTGCGATGAGCGCGACGAATTTGGTGAGCGTGACCGCCCCGGTGACCAGCCCCGCGAATATCACGAAATGGAAGATCATCACCTTGTCCGCCAAGACAGGAACCTTCACCGGAAGCTTCATCCTCACGGACGTAGTGCCGGCACCCACCGTCGCCAACCCCGCCGCGACGCGCTCGGTTCCCCGAACCGTGCCCTTCAGCGGAGTCCTGCGGCAAGCTCCGAGCTCCAGTGGCGATGGGGTGATCGGTGATGGCTATTATTTGCTACCCGCGCTGCCGGGGGCGGCGAGCAACGAGAAGGTGTCTGGTGAAGTGCTCTTCCAGACGCCGTCACCATAACCGGCGACAGGGCCCGGTCTTGGAATCCCGTTACCGGACTTGCCCTTTGGCGCGGACGGTTTGGAGAAGCTCGGTCAGTTCCGCGACTTTCTCCGGATACTTCGCGTAAACGTTTTTCTTTTGCCCAAGATCGTCGCGGAGATTGTAGAGTTCGCCCGGAAGGGTGTTCTTGGAATAGCCGTTCTCTTGGTCAAACCATTCGGGCACTTTGCTGATGGCTCCGCTCTTCGCGGCGATCAGCACCCAATCTTCATGGCGGAGCGCGTAGCCATTTGGGTTCGTGTTGTGAACCAGCGTGGTCCGGGCGCTGGGGGAATCGCCCTTGAGGAAACCCAGTTGATCGTAGCTATCCTCGGCCGATCCCGCTGGAATCTCCGCACCAACGATCTTCGCAATGGTGGCGAACAGATCGATCTGGCTGATGAGACCGTCACTGACCTGGCCCGCCGGCACGACTCCAGGCCAACGAACCACGAACGGCACGCGATGGCCGCCTTCCCAGATATCCCGCTTCAGACCACGCAGAGGCCCCATACTCCGGTGCCCCGTCGCTTTGACACGGTCATAGGCGTAATGCTCTGGGCCGTTGTCCGCACTGAAGATGACCAGGGTGTTTTCCGCAAATCCGCCCTCCTGCAAAGCGCTTAAGACACGGCCCACCGAGTCGTCCGTCTGGACGACGTAATCACCAAAGCCACCAGCCTTCGATTTCCCAATAAACTCAGGGGCCGGAATAACGGGAGCGTGCGGCGAAGTGAACGGGAAGTAGAGGAAAAACGGCTCCTCTTTCTTCTGGCGACCGATCCACTCCACGGCCTTCGCCGTCAGCGTCGGCAAGACCGCCCAGAAATCCCAATCCTTCACCGATGGCCCTGGGCGCGCCTCCCATTCGCCCTCGGCAGTCGGCTTCGGCGTGCTCAACGCTACGGTCGGCTCCGTGATCACCCGATCATTTTCGAACCACGCATAGGGAGGGAAATTCGAGACATCGTCACCGAAGTAGTGATCGAACCCATGAGAAAGAGGCCCACCGGGAATCGGCTTGCCCCAATCAAAGGCATCCGGCGGGAAACCCTCGTTGCGTTTCGGCTCCACGACGCCCGGCTTTTTGATGGCATCCCAATCCCAGCCGAGGTGCCACTTGCCGATGCAGGCGGTCTTGTAACCTTTGGTCCGCAGCAACTCAGGCAACGTAGTCAACTCGGCATCGAGGACCGGTTGATCAAAGGAGCCCACGATCCCGTGAAACTTGCGCCAGTGGTAGCGCCCTTGCAGCAAAGCGTAACGGCTCGGCGTGCACACACCGGACGAACTGTGCGCGTCCGTGAATCTCGTGCCCTCCGCAGCGAGGCGGTCGAGCTGAGGCGTGGGAATCCTAGAGTCCGGATTCTGCGCACCGAGGTCACCATAGCCCATGTCATCGGCGTAAAGAATGACGATGTTGGGGCGCTTCACCGGTTCCTCCGCCGCCTAGAGCAGGACGGGCACAACGAACCAGACGGACCAGTGCGGGTAGAGAAGCCGGAAAATTGGTTTCATGGTCAAGGGAATCAGGGACGACTCCTCCCCCGCGCGAGGTCATCCCGCAACCGGGCGAAGAGAGTTTCGACTTTTTCCGGTTCTGCGGCGGCGAGATTGTTGGCTTCGCCGGGATCGGCGCTTAGGTGGAAGAGTTGGAAGTCAGCGGTCGAGCCTGGGCGGGCGACCTTGACCACGTGATCGGGTGTGATCGTGCCGTCCTTGACCACATACTCCCAGGCCGGGAGGATGAGTTTCCAGTCCCCCTCGCGGATCGCCAGCGAGTAGGAGCCGTAGTTCGGATGGACCATGCCGGAACGAATCGGCGGATCGGGCGTTTCCCCACGGAGAAGGGGCGAGAGATCAAAGCTATCCTCACCGGCCTGGCCGGGAAGTGCCTCTCCCGTGATCGCGGCGAAGGTGGCCAGCAAATCGGTGAAGGAGACCAACTGGTCACAAGAGGTTCCCGGCTTCACGATTCCCGGCCAGCTCACGATGAACGGCATGCGGTGCCCGGCTTCGGTAAGATCTCCTTTCATCCCGTTCCATGGTCCGGCGGCGCGGTGGCGAAAATGTTCGATATCCTCCCGGTACCAAACCGGACCGTTGTCGCTGCTGAACACCACCAAGGTCTTCTCCCGCAGTTTTTGTTCGTCCAGAGTGGCCAGAAACCGCCCAACCATGGAATCCACGGTCATCACGTAATCCCCATAAAGGCCCGCTCCGCTCTTGCCCTGGAACTCCGGCCCAGCCACCCAAGGCGCGTGAGGCGCTGGGATGGCGTAATAGAGAAAGAAGGGAGCGTTCGCCGCCTGTTTTCCGAGCCATTCATCCGCTTGATCCGCGAGCGTGGGCAGGATCTTCTCGAACTTCCAGCCCGGAGCGGCCGGTCCCTTGCGCCAATGCGCGCCTTGCGTCTCCGGATTCGTGACCGCCACGCCGGGCTGATCCGCGATCGTCTCCGTGGGAGGAACGACGAAGCGTTTGTTTGCGATGAAGGCATAGGGACCCTGCTCCGGCGCATCGAACCCGAAGTAGAAATCGAATCCCAGATCCACCGGCGTGGTCTGCAGCGTGCCATCCGCTTTCGCATCCCGCGACATCCCCTGATGCCATTTGCCAAGGCAGGCCGTCGCATAGCCCTGACGCTTCAACATCGTGGCCAGATGGAGACGCTCCGGTTCCTTCTGAATCATCGGCGCAGGGAAGTGGAGCATTTCCCTGCCATTGCGCTTTTGGACCTTGGACCCTTTGGCACTCCAGGTGCGATACGGCATCCGGCCGGTGAGCAAGCCATACCGGCTCGGCACACAGATCGAGGCCGGGGCGTGTGCATCGGTGAATCGCATTCCGCCTGCGGCAAGCCGGTCAATGTGTGGGGTCGCGATCTTTGATCCCGGGTTGAAACAATGCGGGTCGCCGTAGCCCATGTCATCGACCAGGATGACAACGATGTTGGGTTTGCCCACTTCCGCAGATTGAGCGGGGACGAGACCGGCCAGCCCACAGAGGAAACGAAGAAGGCGAACTGTCATGGAGCGGCGATACCAAATCCGGGGGCCCGGCGGAAGCTTCAACTTTGGGTCATTCAGGGCCAGTTCTTGGTCCGTTGCTTCCAGTATCCGGGCCGACGGCTCATGTGAGCCACTGCAAGGATTTGGATTTCGTCTTCCATGTCCCGTTAGATCAGGGCAGCGACGAACAACTCGCCCTGCACGGCGTCATCCGATTTGATGTAACTGGCCTCTGCGATGGCTTCGGCATCAGCCGCCGGATGCAGGCGGAAGTTCTTCATCCGTTACACAGCCCGCAGGCGTTGCAGGAAGTCTTCCCCGTCAATGAGGGTGACTTTGCCAGCGTCGATCTCAGCGGCCCGATACCGGACTTCCTCATGCCAGTCAGCGCTGACGACACCGTCTTCAACAGGAGCGACCAGCGTTGCAAAATCCTGGCGCTCCTCGGCGCTAAGTTCAGCGTAACCCTCGGCTAGGCGACGTACTCTCTCCGATACTGCCATGGCCAGAGGATAGCTCAGGACACCGGCTTCACCAGCCGGATTTTTCCTGTTTCATTGCCCTGCCACAGGTGACAAGGCGCGGGACTGGCCACCGGATCGGCCGGGCCCCGCAAGATCCCTCCGACACCGGTTGGCGTTTCTCCGTGGAGGACTCAGACTCGGAATTAGACCGGCAGTCTATTGAATGGCCGCCCCAGAAACCCCGGCCGAAGCAAACGTCGCCATCTCCCGCAAGATTGCCGCTGCGGCCTGAAGGATCGGAATCGCCAAGGCCGCACCGGTGCCTTCGCCGAGCCGCATGTCGAGCGCAAGAATCGGTCGCACGCCGAGCCGTTCCAACACGATTCCGTGACCTTGTTCCGCGGATTGATGCGCGAAAAAGCAGACCTCCCGGCTAGCCGGGTCCATACCAAACGCGAGGGCCGCCGCTGCCGTCGCGATATAGCCGTCGACGACCAGGGCGAGACGGCGTTGCGAAGCTTCCAATATCGCTCCAGTCATCGCCGCGATCTCAAATCCGCCCACGGCGGCGAGCCAACGACGGGCGTCCCTCCGCTCCGATCCGTGAAGTTGCAGACCTGCCCGGACCACCGCGCGTTTGCGATCGAGCGCTTCGCTCCCCACCCCGGTGCCTATTCCGGTAATCGCGTCGGGATCCAGATCAAGCCATCCGGCCAGCAATGCGGCCGCGGAGGTGGTGTTGCCGATCCCCATTTCGCCAATCCCAAAAACATCCACACCATCGGCCACAGCCCGAGCCACGGCATCCCGGCCGATCTCCAGGGCACGCTCACATTCCGCCGCGGACATGGCGGGTTCCCGGGTGAAGTTGCGGGTCCCGGGATCGATCCCGGCGTCGATCACCTCGTGACTGATCCCGGCCTGACGAGCCAGGACGTTGATCGCGGCTCCACCGGCTTGGAAGTTCGCGACCATCTGCGCGGTGACACTTTGCGGGTAGGCGCTCACGCCTTCTTCTACGATCCCGTGATTCCCGGCAAAGGTCACGATGCGCGGACGATCCAAGCGTGGCGTCAACGTCCCCTGAATCACCGCCAGGCGAACGGCGAGTTCTTCGAGTTGGCCCAGCGAACCGGGCGGCTTCGTTTTGCGGTCGAGTTCGGCCAGGGCCGCAGCCCGGATATCGAGAGCGCTCAAAGATAACGTTCCCGCAGGTGTTTGAGCAAATGCTCCGGACGCGGCCGATCTCCCGTGGCACGGCGGATCACATCGGCGGGCAGATGGTGAGAGCCGTGCTGATGAACGTGCTCGCGGAGCCAAGCCAGGAGGCTTTCGTAGCGCCCCTCGTCCAAGTCGCTAGCCACAGCGGAATCGCGGAGAGCGGCCTCATAGAGCTGCGCGGCGTTGATGTTCCCCAAACTGTAGGTGGGGAAATAGCCGATCAGGCCGAAGCTCCAGTGCACATCCTGAAGACAGCCTTCGCGATCGGACGGGACCTTCAATCCAAAGAGAGAATAGAACATCTCGTTCCATGCGGCGGGGAGATCCGCGACCGCCAAGTCGCCGGAGACGAGCGCTTTCTCGATCCGGTAACGCAGGATGATGTGGAGATCGTAAGTGACCTCGTCCGCCTCGACGCGAATGAAGGAGCGCCGCGCCGTATTGACCGCATGGGTCGCCTGCTTGGCTTTGACGTCCGCCAGATGCGGGAAATGGCGGCGCGCTTCCGGGAGCCAGCGTTTCCAGAAGGACTTGCTGCGGCCCACATGGTTTTCCCAAAGTCGGGATTGGGATTCGTGGATCCCCAAGGAGACCGCCCGGGCCAGAGGGAGAGACGGGAAGGCAGGGTCATAGGGCAGGCCCTGCTCATACATGCCGTGACCCGCCTCGTGAAGCACGCCGTAGAGCGAACTGGTGAAATCGCTCTCCGAATACCGGGTGGTCAGGCGGATGTCCCGGGGCCCGAGCGTGGTGCAGAACGGGTGAACTGCGGTATCGATCCGGCCGGCATTGAAATCGAAGCCCACTCCGGCGGCGACCTCCTGGTTGAAGGCCTGCTGGGCGGCGACCGTGGCCTGCCCTTCCAGACAGCGGCTGTCCTTGCGCTCGTGGCCGGTGGCCGCACCGACCAATTCGACCAGATCCGGTTGAAGGCGATCGAAGAGCGCGTCCAACTGAGCCACTGTCGCGCCCCGCTCGTAGCCTTCAACCAAGGCGTCGTAAGGATGATCTTGGTAGCCCCAGCACTCCGCCATCTGCAGCTTCAGGTGGAGAATCGCTTCCAAGTGTGGTTGAAACAGAGCGAAGTCCGACTTGGTGCGTGCCTCCTGCCAGGCCGATTGGCCGATCGAACGGGCTCGGGCGAAGTCCTCCACCAGCTTGCGGGGAATCTTCGCCGCGCGATTAAAGTCGTAGCGCCATTCCCGGGCATTGATCGCTTCCGGGCTGCCTGCGGGAAAGGGATGGGATTCGCTTTCGGCGATCCATTCGTCCACCGCCTTGGCCGTCATGAGGGCGTGGACCTTCCCTTGGAGATGCGCGATCTGGGTGGAGCGAAATTCAACCGCAGCAGGCGGCATTCCGGTTTCTTGATCCCATTCCAGGAGGGAGCATGCCGTCCCCAAGAGGTAGGCCTCTTCACTGCGCTGACGGAGTTTGCGGTAGGGTAAGGGCAACGACTCGCTCATGGGAAGAGCAGCAAAACCCAGGTATCCCGGAAAGTCGAGACGGGATTCGAGCGGCTGGAGCCGTCCGACCCGGGCGATCGAATCGATGTTTCCCATTGAACACTGAGAGGATTCCGCCGATCAAACGAGCGTTCCATGGTCACCCCCTCCATCTTCCGATTCGTCCTCCTTGGCTTTCTCGGGATCGCTTCCCTTCTCCAGGCCGAGCAAACCTTTCCGGCCGCCGGTTGGCAGCCAGCCCCCTCCCCCCTCGCGTCGCCGCAGGCGGAACCGGGTGGGAAGTTTTCCCAATACTTGATGCCTTTCCCGAAGAGCTTCAATTACTACCTCGACAACAATCAGGGCTCCCGGCAGATCTTCTCCCTTCTCTTCGAACCGCTCATGACGGTGAATGAGCTCACCCTCGAATTCGAGCCCGGCCTGGCGGATCGCTGGACGGTCAGTGACGACAAGCTCTCCATCACCATCCACCTCGACGAGCGCGCCAAGTGGAGCGACGACCAACCAGTCACTGCTGCGGATGTGGTTTGGACCTTCGACGCCATCATGAAGCCGGAGAACCTCACCGGGGTGCACAAAGTGGGCCTGGAAACCTTCGCATCCGTCAAGGCAACCGATGAGCGGACGGTTGTCTTCACCGCCAAAGAAGTCCACTGGCGCAATCTCGTGAGCGTAGCGACCTTCGATGTCCTCCCCAAACACTGGTGGGAGAAACAGGATTTCAACAAGGTGAACTTCGAGCTTCCGGTGACATCCGGGCCGTATGCGATATCCGAACTTAAGGAGCCCGACTATCTCCGCATGAAAAAGCGGGCGAACTACTGGGCGGCGGACTGGCCACAAAATAAGGGAGTCTTCAACTTCGAAGAAATCGAGTTCCGCTTCTATCCGGAGGACGAAATGGCTTACGACGCGTTCAAGACGGGAGCGTTTGACTATATTTCCGTCTATATCTCTCACCGCTGGGTGGAAGGCACCAAGATCGATCAGGTCGATAAGAACTGGATCGTCAAGCAGCGGGTCGGCAATCACAATCCCTCCGGGTTCCAGGGCTTTGCCTTCAACTTGCGGCGGGACAAGTTCAAGGATCTGCGCGTGCGCAAGGCCATCGCCATGTGCGTCAACCGGGAGGAGTTCAACAACACCCTGATGTTCAATCAATACTTCCTGCACCGGTCGTATTGGGAGGATCTCTGGAATGCAGCCAATCCCTGCCCCAACCAGCTGACTCCGTTCGATCCCGATCAAGCACGCAAACTGCTTGATGAAGCCGGTTGGGTTCCCAATCCCAAGACGGGCATCCGCGAGAAAAGCGGAGTCAGCCTGACCATCGTCTTCCTGGAGCGCGACGCCTCCTCCAGCAAGTTCCTCCTCCCGGTCAAGGAAGTCCTCAAGAACGTGGGCATCGAAATGACCATCAATCGCACCGACTGGGCCGGTTGGACCCGGGAGATGAATGAATACAATTACGACATGACCTGGGCGGCCTGGGGCTCCAGCATCTTCAACGATCCGGAAGGGTCCTGGCATTCCAAGTGGGTCAAGGAGAAGAACGGGAACAACATCACCGGCTTTGCCAATCCCGAGGTGGATGCCCTCATCGACAGCCTCCGCACCGAGTTCAATGTCGAAAAGCGCAACGTGGTCATCCGCAAGATCGATCAGATCCTGGCCGCCGAAATGCCCTATGTCTTGCTCTGGAACCGGAGCCATCACCGCCTGCTCTATTGGAACAAGTTCGGGATGCCGGATCACGTGCTCGGCCCAATTGACGATGAGGCCGCCGCCAAGCGCTACTTCTGGCTCGATCCTGATCAGGAAGCAGACTTGGAATCCGCGATGGAGGCCAAGCTTCCCTTGCCGCCCCGCCCCGCCACGGTCAACTTCGACGAATCCTTCAAGCTCAGCCCCGGGCAGGTCCCCGCCGCACGCTGAGCGATTCCCGGATGGAACGCTTTCACTATTTCCTCCGGCGCGCCCTTCTGGTGATCCCGACTTTTTTCGGGATCACCATTTTGTGTTTCACGGTGTGCCAATTCGTTCCCGGCGGCCCGGTGGAACAAGCCATCGCGAACATGCGGGGCACCGGAGCCCGCGGCGGCATGGCCTCGGCCACGATGTCCCCCACTCAACTGGAGGCGATCAAGAAGCACTACGGCTTCGATAAGCCGATCCCGCAACGTTACTGGGAATGGCTGGTCCCCGGGCGGATGGGGATGGCGCTGGATTCGTATAAGTACACTCACAAAACGGTCTGGCAGCTCATCTCCGAGCGATTCCCCATCTCGCTGACCTTTGGAATCACCAGCCTGGTCTTGACCTATCTCATTTGCATCCCGCTGGGGATCGCCAAAGCACTCCGCAACGGAGCAGCCTTTGATATCGCCACCAGCATCGGCGTCTTTGTGCTCTATGCCGTTCCGCCGTTCGCGTTCGGCATGCTCATGAAGATCTTCTTTTGCGGCACGGTGGACGGCTTCTGGCGGATTTTCCCGTTGGGCGGATTTCGCTCGGAGAACTGGGCGGACTTGACCTGGTGGGCCCAGATTCAGGACCAGACCCGCCATATGTTTTTGCCGGTGCTCTGTTATGTGATCGGAGATTTCGCCATCCTCACCTTGTTGATGAAGAACTCACTCCTGGAACAGATCGGCCAGGATTATGTCCGCACCGTCCTCGCCAAAGGCGGCACCATGCAACGCGCCATCTGGATGCACGCCCTGCGCAATGCTCTGATCCCCATCGCGACCGGCATCGGCTCCGTGCTCAGCATCATGTTCGCGGGGTCCGTGCTCATCGAACGTGTCTTTGCGATTCCCGGGATCGGCCTTCTCAGCCTGGATGCGATTATCACGCGCGATTACATGGTCTTCATGGGTATCCTCGCGCTGCAATCCCTGGTCTATCTGGTGGGCCGGATCCTCTCGGATTTCTGTTACGTTTTGATCGACCCACGCATCAATTTCTCGGGCGAGACCTGACCGCATCAGATGGCTCACTTTCGTCTCAACCCGACCACCAAAAAGCGTCTGGACCGGTTCCGGAAGACTCACCGTGCCTGGTGGTCTTTTTGGATTTTGTTGGTGATCTTCGTCCTCAGTCTGGGCGTGAACTTCATCGCCAACGACAAGCCGTTGATGGTCTCGTGCGATGGGAAGCTCTACTTCCCGGTCTTCCGGTTCTTTCCAGAAGATGCCTTTACCGGAAGCGGACGGATGACGCGGGCCGACTACAAAGCGATCAACGCCACCGAGAAATTCACCGGCGACTGGCGCAACTGGATGCTCTTTCCGATCATCCCGTTCGGACCATCGGAAAAAATCTCACCCGATGCCATTGAGGCTCCCGATGGCGTGAAGGTGATCTTGGAAAAGCGACCGCGCGTCGCAAGCCTCAACATCGATGGACAAGGCCGGATTGAGCGCAGCTTGGGCGGGGCGCCGTTTTTTCAGGGAACCGCAGATTCCGCGCTGACGGGGAAGAGCCTGCGCGAAGCGTTTCCCTATCCGGCGGAGGCCGCAAAAGCGATTGAAGCCCGCCTCGCGAACCAGGCCATGCCGGAAGCGGTCTTCCCGTCCGGGGTCAAAGGCATTGAGATCGCCCTTTCCGCCTTCAATCCAAGAAGTCGCCCGCCCACTTCGGTGCGTCTCTCGTTGCGGGATGCGGCCTCCGGCACCGCCGCCGCTGCGGAAACGATTTATTTCAACCGCGAGGGAGGTCTGGCCCGGTCGAGCCCGCTCTGGGAATCGATCCCCCAGCCTGCACGGGATGGTATCACTGCGGCGGCGCGTCAGCGCTATCTCATCGACCGGGACGTACCGATTGATCCGGTCGACTTCGCGATGCCCGAAGGGAATTTCCAGGCCAAGTTCGAACGCGAGTCCGTCTTCTTCCCCTACCGGCCGGTCAAAGGCCATCCGATGGGGATCGACAGCAGCGGCCGGGATGTGTTGGTGCAGATTCTCTACGCGACGCGGATCTCCTTGTTGTTCGGCTTGGCGCTGGTTCTCGGGACCATGATCCTGGGAATCGGGGTCGGCGCGATCCAAGGATATTTCGGGGGCTGGATGGATATGTTCGGACAGCGCTTCATTGAGATCTGGGAATCCCTACCCTTCCTCTATATCATGATGTTGTTGGGATCGGTCTTCGGGCGCGGGTTCACTGTCCTGCTCTTCGCCTACGGGATCTTCAACTGGGTGGGCATCTCCTATTATATGCGGGGAGAATTCCTCAAGCTGCGCAAGCTCCCCTTCGTCGAGTCCGCCCGGGTCATGGGCATCCCGCGATGGCAGATCATGTTCCGGCATATCCTCCCCAATGCACTGGTGCCCGTGATCACTTATTTTCCGTTCTCCCTGGTGGGAGCCATCTCGTCGTTGGCGGCGCTCGATTTCCTCGGGTTCGGCCTGCCTCCGGGGACGCCGAGTTGGGGGGAGTTGCTCTCCCAAGGGCAGGAGTTCCCTTTCGCCTGGTGGCTGATTCTTTATCCGGCCCTGGCCCTTTTCGTGGTGGTGCTCCTCGGCGTGTTCGTCGGGGAAGGTGCCCGCAATGCGTTCGATCCGCGCAGCCGGAGCAAGTTGCAGTGATCTCCTAATTCCATGGCCACCCCGCTCCTTCAGGTCGAAAATCTATCGGTCTCCTTCCACACGGATGAGGGACGGGTCGATGCCGTGCGCGACGTCTCCTTCGACATCCAGCCCGGGGAAGTCGTCGGCCTGGTCGGGGAATCCGGGAGCGGCAAATCCGTGGCCGCGCTGTCCTGCCTGCGGCTGATTCCGATGCCGCCTGGAGAAATCCGCAGCGGACGGGCGATCTTCGATGGCCGGGACCTCTTGAAGCTGCCGATCGACGAATTGCGCAAAGTGCGCGGCGCGGAGATCAGCTTCATCTTTCAGGAGCCCATGACCGCGCTCTCCCCGCTATCCACGGTCGGCTGGCAACTCGCGGAAACGGTGCGGCTCCATCGGCCGGAAACGGATTTCCAAACCGCGTGGAACATCGGCGTTTCCTGGCTGGAGAAGGTCGGGATTCCCGACGCCGCCACGCGCGCTCAAGTTTATCCATACCAATTCTCTGGCGGGATGCGGCAGCGCGTCATGATCGCCATGGCGCTCATCCTGGAGCCGCGCTTGATCATCGCCGATGAACCGACCACCGCCCTCGACGTCACCCTCCAGGCTCAGATTTTCGATCTGATCCTGGCGATGAAGAAGGAGCACACCTCGATCCTCTTCATCACCCACGACATGGGCGTGATCTGGGAATTGAGCGACCGCGTCCTCGTCATGAAGGACGGTCAGGTCGTGGAACGCGGACCAGTCGACCAAATCTTCCACGCTCCGGCGCAGCCCTACACCCAGGCCTTGCTCCGCGCCGTCCCGCGGATCGATGCCCCCGCGCCCCCTCGCCGCCTCGCCGAAACCGAGGAAACTCCGTTGGTTTGCGTGCGCAACCTGCGGACCTGGTTCCCCATCAAGCGCGGCGTCTTCGCCCGCACGGTCGGGCACGTGAAAGCGGTCGATGACGTCTCCATCGACGTCTTCCCCGGCGAGACGCTCGGGATCGTCGGAGAATCCGGCAGCGGCAAAACGACCCTGGGCCGCAGCATTCTCCGGCTCGACACGGCGCGAGAGGGCTCCGTGTTCTTCCGTGGAGAAGATCTCCTGGCGATGCCGCACCGCGAATTGCGGCCGAAGCGGCGCCACTTGCAGATGATTTTCCAGGACCCGTTCTCCTCGCTGAATCCGCGCTTCACCGTCCAGGAGATCGTCACCGAAGGCCTCATCGAGCACAATTTGCTGAACGGGGAATCCCCCCGGGACGCCGCAGTGCGCTGGCTGGAGGAAGTCGGGCTAAAGTCCGAGCACATCGATCGTTATCCCCACGAGTTCTCCGGCGGTCAGCGGCAGCGGATCTGCGTGGCCCGGGCCATCGCGGTGCAGCCGGATTTCATCGTCTGCGACGAAGCCGTCAGTGCCCTCGACGTCACCATCCAGGCCAAGGTGATCGACCTCCTCATCGACCTCCGCAAGCGCTACGGCCTCTCCTACCTCTTCATCTCCCACGACCTCGCCGTCGTGAAGAAGATCTCCGATCGCGTCGTGGTCATGCGGCACGGCAAGATCGTCGAGCAAGGCCCGGCCGATGCGGTCATCGATCACCCGAAGGAGGAATACACGCGGCGGTTGATCGCGGCGGTGCCGGTGCCGGGCGGGGTGAGAAAGAGAGCTTGAGGAGATCAGTCGAACGCCTTGGGATTTTTCTGCAACTGCCGCAAGGCCAAGGCATCCAGAGGAACTTTCCGGCGAACGACCTAGCAGACGGTTCACAGAACCAAACAATTTGGCGAACCTGGGTTGATCCCCCTCAACTTTCGGTGTCGATCCACCGAAAAACATCTCCGCCGACACTGGCACAGTCTGTTAAATCAATTCGATTTTGCATTGATTGAATTTTACATTAATTCTTCATTGAAATAGAATTCGGTCTCGCATGAAGAAGACGAATCGATTCTCCTCCCCCGGCTTCTACGATCGTCAGTGGGAGCAACGACACTTTCAGAATCTCCTTTCAGACGGTCAAAACATCCTCATCACCGCACCTCGCCGGGTTGGAAAGACCGAGCTCGCCTACAAACTCCTGGATTGGGCCGCAGATAATGAATGGCTGACCACCTATGCCAATATTGAGCATGGCCAGAGCGAGGCCGATTTCTTCGATGAACTCGTTTCGGCGCTCGCCAACGCGGGCGTCCAGCCCGGAATTCTCGATCAGTTTCGAAACGCACGAGCCAATTTGCGAAAACTTCTGCCGCGGAGCGCCAAGATTTCCAACGGCGAGCAAAGCATTGAAATCGCGCTGAACGATGAGGCCGAAGATGCCTTGGTGAAGACCCAGGAAAGGTTGTCCCAACTCCTCCAGTCACTCACCCCCGACGGAAGAGTCGTCCTGGTTGCCCTTGATGAACTCCCGATCTTCCTGTCAACACTCTCGTCCCAGCCGAACGGCGAAGCTCGGATCGCGGCTTTGTTGCACTGGTTTCGCAAGCTTAGGACCGATCCGAAGTTGCGCCGGGTACGGTGGCTACTTTGCGGGTCAATTGGACTCGACACCTTCGTCGAGCAGAGGGCAATGGCGGGCTCCATAAATGATCTCAAACCCGAAAAGCTGGGCCCTTTCGAACACCCCATTGCCGTTGAGTTCGTGAAGCATCGCGGAAGGATCTGCCCTGAAGCGATCGAAATTCCGGATGAGTTGGCCGAAGAAATCGTGAGTCTCGTCGGTTGGCCTCTGCCTTACTACCTACGGCTGATGGTTGAGGAACTGACGGCGTTGCCGCCCGGAGGGCGATCGAAACCCTTCCCGTCGTCCGCAGACGTTAGCGCCGCCTACTCGGTGCTGATCTCCCCGGACAAGAAGGTTCAATTCATGCATTGGGTTGGGCGTCTAGACCTCCAGTTCGGTAAGATTGTCGGGCAGACGGCCCACGCCATTCTAAAACAGTGCTGCCAGAAACCCACTGGCACTACTACCGGCAGGTTGCGCGCGCTTCTCATCAAACGAAGCCCACACGGAGATCCCGATGCTCTTGAGCGGCAATTGGCGGATGTGCTTAGCATTCTCGAGCGAGATGGTTATTTGCACAGTGTGGACAATCGCTGGGCATTCCGATCCTTCCTGCTCCGAGACTTCTGGAGCCGTCATGTGACGCTTTAGGCAAACACCTTAGCTCTCATTCCCTGGGCAACCCTCGAAACTCTCATGCGCCACTTTCTCTACAACCCGCTCAGACAAGATCCTCGAGAGTTGGAGGATCTGTTCGTCGCCCGCATACCTTTGTTTGAGCGCCTGTACGCGGTAATCCAAAGTCATCAGCCGGATTCCGTACCGCAGCATCAACTCATCATCGGCCAACGGGGCATGGGCAAGACCACTATGCTCGCGCGGCTTGCCCTCGAGTTGCGGAAGCAGCGAGCGGACTTCCTCCCTCTGACGTTTTGGGAGGAACAGCACATTGAGGTGGATCGCCTTTCCGTCTTTTGGCTCAACTGTCTCGATTCAATGGCGGATGCGCTGGAGCAAGCTGGAGAGTCCGATCTCGCGAGACAAATCGACGGTACCGTCAAGCGGATCCAAATGATCACGCCGGAAGAGGAATGTGCTCACGCGGCACGCAACGCCTTCGCCGACGCGAATACCAAAATCGCGCGCCGCCTGGTTCTCTTTATCGACAACTTCAACCTGCTGCTCGGCCGCCTGAAGAAACATGATCATGTCTTGCGCAGCTTCTTCACGCGCCACGGCGCTCCCATCATCGTGGGTGCGGCCATCACGCCACCCGCCGATCTGGCGGACTACGACGCGGCGTTCTACGACGGTTTCGCAACCACACTCCTCCATCGCCTCAGCCTCGACGAGACGAAGGATATGATTCTGCGACTTTCCGAAGTATACCAACAGCCGGAGGCCGCGAGAAACCTCTGGCGCGAACTTCCCCGCTTCGCGGCACTGCGAGAACTCTCCGGCGGGAACCCCCGAACCGCACTGTTGATTTACCGGCTTTGCGCCCAGGGCTTCAGTGACGACATTTACCGTGATCTGGAGACGCTTCTTGACGAAGTCACGCCGCTGTTTCAGTCCCGCTTCGAACAATTGTCCGACCAGGGCCAAAAGCTCGTTGCCCGCCTCGCACGCCATTGGCGGCCCGCCACCGCCGAATCCATCACCGAGCTGACCGGCTTCCCTCGGGGAACCGTTTCCCCGTTGCTTGGCCGCTTGGAAGCGGATGGTATCATCGAAAAGGTCCCGCTTTACGATGCTGAACGGCGAGAGCGTCCGAACCAAAAGCCGGGCGCAATCAGCAAACGCGTTGGCTATCAGCTGACCGAGCGCTTCTTTAACATCTGGATCATCATGCGTTCCGCCAGCCGGCGGGAGCGCACCGGGATCATCTGCCTGTCCCGCTTTCTTGAGTCTATCTATTCTCCGGATGAGCGGGCCCGCTATGCCGAGAAACTTAGCTCCCTTTCCACGCTCACCTGGGACCAGGCAATCGGTGCACGTGCCTTGGCCGAAGCCATCGGACACGCCGAGTTGCGGATTAAATCAGAGACCACGCTGCTAGAGTGTGCAAGGCGGGGCGAAGGCGAACTCGAAGGTCTGATTGAGGCCGGAAGCATCGATAACAAAGTGCATCAGCTGGTGGAACTGAAGCAGCTGGTGCGCGATGCCGTTCCGCCGGACGCCAACGTCGATCCTGATGAATTCGTTGAGCTGTTGACCGGCTCCGTGTCGATGCTCATTCCAAATGGACTGAGCCGCTGGGTCATTGCGGCAATCGAGCAATCTCGTCCCGTGCCCATCGATCGAGTCGCGCGGGATCTGCGGAACCTGGCCAATGAAAATGAGGTGCAGATTGCCAAGGAGAGTCTTGCGTGGCTGCAGCGGCGGATTGGTGACGGGTTGCTCACCAACGCCGAGAATCGGGAAGAGATTGAATCAGCGATCAACGCCGCCACCGCCACCGGTTCGCTGCAGGTACTGGGTGAGGCCGCCCAGGCAACTAATTCCGATCTGGCCGAACTAGCGTTCAAGAAAGCCATCGAGATTAGGGGCGATTGTGTAGAGGCCTGGGCTAAGATTGGGATGTTTTACCACATCCACTCACGCCACGAGGAGGCGCGAGCAGCTTACGCTCGTGCCATTGAGCTGGGAGCAAATACGGCAGTGATCTACGCGAACTACGGACAGCTGCTTGGTCTGCACTTCAGAGAACTGAAAGAGGCCTCCACCTTCCTTCGAGAAGCAGCCAAGCTGGATCCTCGGGACCCGGTCATTGCGAACAACCTCGGGGCATTCCTTTGGTTCCAAGGGGGCAAAGAGAACGCGGAAACGGCGGTCAAGGAATTCAGGCGGGCCGCCGCCCTTGATCTCAGTAATCCGAAGCCATGGATTAGCATCGGTGCAATTTTCCAACAGGTTCTGAAAGATCCTGCCAATGCGGAGATCAACTTCCGCAAAGCGATCTCAATGACTTCGAAGGCACCGAGGGCCCGTACCCATCTCGGCTTCCTGCTTCTTGAAGCACAAGGAAGATTCATCGAGGCCGAGGAGCAATTCCGGAAGGCCATCGCTGACGGGGCGGAGGATGCCTGGTGCTGGCTCGGGCTTGCCACCGTTCTTTCCGATCATAAGAAGCAGTATGAGGATAGCGTCGTCGCCCTCCAGCGGGCCATTGAGCTCTATCCGGAATCCCACTTCGCGTGGGCAAAGCTTGGATCGATCCAGGCAATCCATCTGGCTGAGTTCGACCAAGCGCGAATCGCTTACCGGCAAGCAGCCGAGCTTGCACCGCAAAACGGGAGCTACCAAAGCTCACTAGGAAACCTTGAATATGATCAGTTCCACAACCTGGAGGTGGCGGAGAATTACTTCAAAAAGGCGATCGAGCTGAATCCCTCGGAGGACTGTGCCCGCCACAACTACGTCTTCCTCCTTAGAGACAGTTTGGGCAAGGTATCTGAGGCCCGCGCGGTCTTCGAACACCTGGCTCAGCCGGATGAATGGAAAGACACGCAAGCGCTCCATCGCGCATTGTTCGCAGCCCGAGAGGACAACTGGGGCTTGGCGAAGCAGGCATTGCGGGAGGCTCTCGCCGAACTCAAGGACGGCGGCCTCCCAAAGGCCACCCTCGATGATTGGTGCCGCGCCAGTGCGGTGTTTTTGAAGCTTGAGCTTGGACCAGCGTTACTGGAGTTCCTGAGAACCGAAGGACAGGACGACCGTCTACTGCCGTGGTTTGCGGCGCTGGAAGCGCACGTCGCGGGCGACAAGCAAATGCTGATCAACATCCCTGCCGAGGCACAAGATGCGGCGGGACTGCTATATGACGAGATCACCAAGCGCTTGCCACTGATGAATTTCGGAGCGTAGATCTCGCTCACAATGCATTGGAGCCGGGATGCCCGAAGGCTCATGGCTGGCGAGCAGCACCAACAGCTTTTCGAACGAGGGTTCCATCCGGGGCAGGTGGTTTCCAGATTCCCCCGCTTAACAGGAGGGCATTGCGTCGCAACATGGCGAGACGTGCCAAGGGCGGAACCCGGGTCAGGCTTCCGCCTACTCGCTTCTTGAAAGTCTCCTGGAATTCACCGTTCTCCATCCGAGGCAACGCAACGAACTTCATGGTAAACGCGAAGCCGATTGGATCAAGAATTCTCCCCGCAACCGGTCCGCTCTTCCACCAACTCCAGCGCCCCCCGGCACGCCGCCAGCAGTCCTTCCACCCGCACCTCGCACGACTGTTGACCCGGCGCTTCGAACGTGTAGGATTGCAGCGGCCACGTTCGCGCCAGCCAGATCGCTTCTGGCCAACCATCCGCTTCATCCGGCTCCGGGGCATGGACGATCAGGCCAGGCGCGGTGAGTTGATGCCCGTCTACCGGTCCCGTTTCCTGTAACACCGTCGTTTCCGCCACCTGGGCGAGAATACGGGCGGCCAGGGATTCTCGTGAACTGGTGTCGATTTCGTAGAGATAGAAGCCTTCCGCTTCCCAGTCTTCGTGGAGGGAGAGGTGCAGATCGCAAGACTTGGGTTGCCGCCGCCACCAATCCATCAGCGCCCGCGTCTCCAGACATTGGCAGCGGAGAAAATCGCGGTTCAAGTCGGTGCCATCCTCGTTGCACCGCGTTCCCTGGCGAAAGCCGGACGGATTGAGGAGCGGCGCGATGACCCAGTCGAACCGGTTGCTGAAGGTCCAGTTCTCGACCAAGCGGAGCAACGCTTCGGGTCCGCACCTCTCGTCGCCGTGGATCCCGGCGGACAGGAAAATCACTGGAGCGTTTGGGTCACGGGAGTGCCGGGTCCAAATCCACAGAGGATCCCCACAGACGGAGCCTAGGGTCTCGCGCACGAACTCCTGCCGGGCCATGAGGCCAGCGAAGCGATCGATGAAGTCGGTAACCCTAAAAGCGGTGATGAGAACCACGGATTTCACGGATGGCGGGGATAATCAAAGGTTTACGTCAACCGTTGGGTTCACCCAGAGAGGGAAGCGGAAAAAGCCGGGCATATGGCTCTTTATCCGTGCTATCCGTGTTATCCGCGGTTCCCATTTTCCTTTCTAGGGTAACGGGATTCGGGATCAAGTCGGGGAACATGGCTCCCAGATCCCGCCGCGCAACCCGTCCGCATCACGTCGCGATCCGCCGCCGGAACTCACGGATCGCCTGGCTGGCGCTTTCGATCCTCGCGCACTCCTCGACATCGCCGAGGGGAATGCCGGGAAGCACCGCGCTTTGGGTCACGGATTCGTAGTCGCCGGTTTCCGCCGAAAGCTGGTGGATTTCGAGTTGGTCATTGCGCCAGATCCACAGTTCCGGGATGCCAAAGCGCTTGTAGAACGCCCGCTTGCTAAGGCCGCCGCTGGTCAGGGCCACTTCGATCACGAGATCGGGCCGGTCCTTCTCCGCGTGGAAGATGTAGGATTCATCGGGCGCCCCAGCGGCCTCGAATTCGCGTCTCAAGGTGGCTTCGCCATTGATGAAGAATTCGACGTCCCGTTCCAGGCACCAAGTTTCGACCAATCGTCCTAAATGGGACTTGCGGCGTTCGTGTTCGAGGGAAGTCGGAAACATGATTTCGAGATAGCCTTGCAGGAAACGCACCTTCACGCCGCGCCGATCTCCCAATGCGGCATCGACGGCGAGATACTGCTCCCAGGTGCAGTCCGGCAAGACGAGCGGAGTTTGGGAGGCCAGAGCATTGAGATCGATCTCCGCTGCGGGATCGAATTGCCGGGGAATCGATAGAGAAGCGACCGGGGCCATGGGTCCAAACTACTCGCTGGGACACGGATGTCGAGCCATGGGAGCCTCTGGTAGCGCGGTTGGTCCTCCAACCGCCTGCGGGGCGACACCGACGACGGCGCTTGGAGGACCAAGCGCCCCACCGCTACGCCCCTCACGAAGCCAGCTCGGTCTTCTCCTTCTTCGTCCTGAGAGTGACTCGCGTTTTCTCCAGCGTCTGAAGTCCGGCCAGTTCGTTGCGCAAGCCGCGGAAACGAACCGCGTATTCGCTCTCCGAACCCATGTGGTTTGCGCCCCAAGCGAGGTTCCCGAGGATGGCGCGGAGGGTCTCATTGAAGTCTCGGCGGATTTCGGCCAAGGTGCGGGGCTTTTTTTCGGTGCGCTGACGAGCATCCTGGCGATCCTCGATCGCTTGAAACTCCTTCTGCGCCAGGGCCAAGGCATTGACCCACTTGGTCAAGCCGGCCTCGTCGAGAGCTTTCTTGAGACCCGGTTCCCCCAGATCCTTGAGCAGAGTCTTCAGCTCGGTCGAGTTCTCCCCGTGAATGAGATTTTGGAATCCCACCGGGCGCCGGTTCAATACCTCTTGGACGATGGCAGCCGCTTTCTGAATCTGCTCGCTCTCCGGATCATCCAGGGCGATCCGGGTCATCTCATAGAGGCGGATCTTAAAGCGGTCACGCTTCTTGTCAGCTTGGCTCTTTTCCTCCGTGTCCGGATCGACGCTGACGCGCCCAATCTTCTTACCAAGTTCCATCGTGACGCCATGGAGGACGACGAACTGTTGATTGAGGATTCGCTCCCCTTCCATCGGGGTCAACAGCTCCTTAGCCTTCTCGCCTAGGTCGAACACTTGGTTCTCGCTGTAGTTCTTTATATCAAATGCTGGCAGCGTGTGTTGCATAGTTCTTCCCGCGAACTATTTGGAAATTGTCCGGATGGTCAAACTATTTTGGGTGACATGTTAGATCTGGCTTTGCGTTCGCCGGAAGGTGCAGAGCCTCCGGACCCGGACGTCGAGGTTCGGACCTCGGTTTTTGGTCATCCGAGTCCGGATGGGGCGCTTTGGGGATCGGTTGGAGATCGTCCGGACTCGGATGATTGGTTTTCGGTGCCGATTCGGGATCATCCGGATCCGGACGGCTCATTCCGGAAGCCGGGACAGGGTCATCCGGATTCGGACGGCGGGTTCCGGGCCTCGGTTCTGGATCGTCCGGACTCGGACGCGTCATTTCGGGGCTCGGTTCTGTGTCGTCCGAATCCGGACGCCCTCGCAGCTTGCCCCCGGCTTGGGATTCGTTAAGGTAGAAGGATGGCGGTTCCTCTCACCCCCGCCTCCGGATTCGCCGTTTCTCTGCACTCATTGACGCTTCACGGCTTCCGGGAGGCGAGGATGGCACGCTGATTGACTTCGTCGGTAGCAATGATGAAGCCCGACGGGCTTCCGGATTCAAGCCCAGGGTTCCAGGGAACCCTGGGACTCGATCCGAGAACCCGGGTCCAACCCCGAAGGCGGTTGCGGATTTGGGTACGGCGCGTCTGCACAACCACCTTCGGGGTTGGGCCATTGTCTTGTGCGGCAACCCAGGGTTTTGCAAACCCTGGGCTGGAATTCGCAAGCCCTTCAGGCTTGAGAAACCTTGGCTCATGCCGTTTCCTCACCACCGAGGACATGCGGGACCATGTCGACTTTCTGTGATGGGAAATCCCGCATTAACCGAGCCATCCCGCTCCAGGAGTGGCAGGGAAACCTCCTAAATTGCGACCGGTGACGGAGCCACCTCAGCAAGCTTCGGCGGGAAAGCTGAGACGAGTCTCAGCAGTCCGAAGCTGTAAAAAGGAAAAAAGGTAAGACTGCCTAGCCGCCACTCCCAACCTCCAACACGCACCGGAAGCCGCTGTTGTCGTCCCGTTTCGAGGGCACACCGAGGCCACGGTGCGACGACAACAGACTCCTCGAAGCGCCGTTGAGCCACGAACCAGGCCGCAACACACGCATGTCCGCGACGGACGGATCATACCACTCCTGGCACCATTCCCAGACGTTGCCGCCCAAATCGAAGAGTCCAAACGCATTCGCCGGGAAACTCCCCACCGGAGCCGTGCGGTCGAATCCGTCATGGTAGCCTTGGATCGGCTTTTGTCCGGAAATCGGATTGCGCGCGGTTTCTTCCCCGTTGTAGTTCCCTACCTTCGCCGTTGGCGGGAACTCCTTGCCCCACGGATATCCCGCGACCTTGCCGCTCTTCGCCTTCGGAGCAAGACTCGCATCCTCCTCCTTCCCAATCCCCACCGCGCAACTCCACTCGTGGTCGCTCGGAAGCCGATAGGTGTCGTTCGGACCGATCTTCCGTTTCCTCCGCTCCTCTTTGGTCAACCAAGCGCAAAACGCTGTCGCATCCTCCCAGCTCATCATCACCGCAGGGTGATCCGGGCCTTGCTTGAAATCCGGCTTGGGCCACTCGGTCTTCGTGTCCTCCACGAACTCCTCGTAATCCTGCACCCGCGTCTCCCAAATGCAGAAGCGGATCGTCTTCCCCGCCGTCGGACCGCCCACGATGGGCACGGGGACGAACTTCATCCCCAGGCTGTTCTCAAACGGCTTGTCCGGCGCGGCCGTGGCGGCGTTCACGGCGACGGCTTCCCCGGTCAGTTTCTCGAACAGCCCCGCCGCCACATAATCCTTCACCGCCAGGGCGTCTTCGAGCTTCCCCTCCTTGGCCAGCTCGCCCTGGTGAGCGGCCAGGGCCGCCCCGAACTTCTCCAGGATCGGTGCCGCCGCCTGGTCCCGGTCCGCCGAGAGCTTGCCGAGTTGGCCCCGGTAAATGCCCCGGAACTTGGCCACCGCCGCGTCCGCGCCCTCGTCGGCTTCCGGAAGCGGCTGCTTCCCTGTGACCCGCTCCAACTCCTGCTTCAAGGCCAGCGCCTCCTCCAGCTTCCCGGCCTTGGTCGACTCCTGCATGGCCCGCTCCAGAGCCCCGGCGTACTTCCCGTCTAAGTCGGACACGGCGGCGGCATGCTTCGTGCCCACGCCCAACTCGTAGGCGGCGCGGAACTGGTTCTCGATCTCGACCAACCCGGCCTGAGCCGGGCACAGGCAAAGCAGGCTGGCGAGGGCAGCGGCGAAAAAATACTTCATGGCGAGGAAGGCTAGCCAACAGAGCGGCGCTTGGCAACCGCAGGTTGGCCGGATGGCGGCCTGCGGGCCGGAAACCGGGTTTTTGGTGCCACGGTGGGAAATTCCTGGGGACAGCCAATTCTTGGAAATCATGTCACGGACTCTTCGGGAGTTGCCGTTTTGGGATGCGGTGGAGAAGGAGCACTTGCGCGAACTCTTGACCAAGCTATCGGCGTTTAGCGGGTTGGAGATGGTGACGTTTTGCTATCGACCTGAATCCGATCCGCGCGGGCCTTGTGAACGATCCGCGCGACTATCGTTGGTGCGGTTACGCGGAAGCGGTTGCGGGTGGGAACTTGGCGCGACGCGGTCTCAGCGATCGCCGCCATAGCCGAAGTCACGGGAGATCGCGCCCAGCTCCCGGCAACAACCGCCCCAGCCTGCCCCAACGCAACGCGCGGGAAGCATCGCCTGCGTGATCCGACCCTCGTCGTCGCGAGCCTCGGCTGCGTCAGCTGGATCTGGCGGAACAGGGATCGACGGTCCGCTCCGAGTGGATTCGGGTTCCCCATGGCAAGTTGGCCGAACGGATGAAGGCCGTTTTCAATTTGGCCCAGGAGCATCGCGAGGCGTTGAGTGCGTTTGGATTGAGCGATGAATGGCTCGCTCAACTGGAGACTCGTATCCGGGTGTATGACGCGATCGTGGTAGCGCCGCGCAGTGCCATCACCCGGCGCAAGACCTTGACCGGGATTCTGGACGAGGATTGAGAGGTCTGGCTGAGCGAATTGATGATTTGTGGAGGATTTACAGACGCCGTTGTCCTTCCGGGCAGCGGCGTTGGTTTGTTCACGAAGGTGTGGACACGCCGCATTTCTCTGAGACTCCGCGCCGGTTGCCGTCCGAGCGCCGACTCGGGCAAGAGATCGGGGGCGACTGGGCGGGATTGTGGGCTAGAGTGCGTTCTGCATGTGGCGCAATACGATCCTGCCCTTTCTTCGTACGATCGAGGGCTTTCTGCGCCGCCGGTCGAGTCATGTGGCAGGGCTGGCGACTCGCTTCAATCGGATCTCGTTCTTCGCCCTCGACCAAGTGCTGTGGTCACGGCTGATTCGGAGCCGCCGGGGGCCGATCCCGATTGAGGTGCCTCTGCGGTTGCTCAAGAAAAAACAGATCTCCATGGAGGCACCGGTCCTCCACGTGTCGGGGATGCATTCCGAGGTGGCCCACTGGGACGATGGATTTGCGGGGGTTTACGCCGTGCTGTTTGAAAACCTACAGGTTCCGGATGTCCTTTCCCCGATGCGTTACGCCCACCCGGCACCGGCTTTCCGAGGCGTCTATCTTTGGGATTCCGCGTTCATCTCCCAGATTTGGAAAACGTGGGATCGTCAGGTGGCGGACGAGGTCAGTCGCGTCGTGGTTCACTTGCGCGACGGCGACCGGCTTCAACATGTCGTTTCCGACTTCGTGGCATCGGTCTACACCCAGCCGCCCCTGATCGCCTGGTCTTTGGCGAGGATTTGGGAAGGCGATCCCGGTCCCGAGGCTTCGCTGCGCTTTGAGCCGGTCTACGATGCTTTGGTCGCCTACAACGGATGGCTTTACCAAAACCGGCGGCTGGAAAATGGGCTCTTTTTCTGGGCGCATCCTTATGAATCCGGGGTCGAGAATGCTCCGAGATTCAGCACCCGGGACGAGAGCGTCCTCGCGGACACGACTAAGCTGGCGGCGCCCGACCTGAGCGCATACGTGGTGCTGCAAAACGAGGCGCTGGCCACCATGGCTCGGAAGATGGGGCGGGATGCGGAGCCATTTATCGAACGGGCGGAACGGCTCCAAGCTCTCATTCGCAGCGAGCTCTGGCACGAAGAGGACGGCCTCTTTTACGATCGCCATGCGGTCACCGGCGAATTCGTGCGGAGCCGAACAATCGCTTCCCTCATCCCACTGTGGGCTGGAGCCGCGGACCTGGCCCAAGTCGCCCGGCTTCTAGAGCGGATCCTTTCCCAGACGGAGTTCAACTCGGCCTTGCCTTTCCCTTCCGTGGCGTTGTCGGATCCGGATTTCGCGTTGGATATGTGGCGCGGACCGGTCTGGGTGAACATGGCCTTTGGCGTGCTCCAGGGGATGAAGCGATACGGCCTGGAGGCTGAGGCTAGCGAAATGGCCTATCGCCTCTGCGATAGCATTTACCGCATCTTCCAGCAGGATCGCCGCTTCTACGAATTCTACGACCCTGAGGACCCAAGCCTGAAGCGGTTGCATCGCAAGAAGGGGAACCGTTGGAAGGCCTTCACCCTCGGGGTCAAGCCGCAGTCCGAATTCGTGGGGTGGACCGGTTTGGTGAACACGTTGGTCATCGAGCAGTTCGCCGGTTTTCACCGGCACAATGGCGAACGTTATGTGCAACCTCGCTTCCCCGAAGCCTCGGTGGGGAAGGGCTATGCCCTGCGCCTTCCGGGAGAATCCCTCGCTCTGGATTTTGCGGTATTGTCGGCGGACTTGGTGCGGGTTACCGTGCGGTCCCCTGGACGATTCTTTGAATGCGAAGCCCAGTTTGGCGAACGGATCGCGATCGACCCCCCACCATGAGATACTGTGACCTGACCCTGGCTTATACGGCGACGAGTGGTGGCATCCGCACCTATATAGATGCGAAGCGCCGCTATCTTCGCGACCACACCGAGCACGAGCATGTTCTCATCATCCCCGGCGAGGAGGACCATGAAGAGGTGGAAGGGCGCTTCACGATTCGCACCTTGGCCAGCCCCTTCATCCCCGGGTGCGCCCCCTATCGGTTCTTTTGGCGGCCAGGCAAACTTCTCGAAGCTTTGCTGGAAACCGCTCCAGACATCGTGGAACTGGGATCCTTTTTCGTTTGTCCCTGGGCGGCTTTTCACTACCGGAAGCACCGGGAAGAAGAAGGTCTGCCCTGCTTGGTGAGTGCCTATTTTCACACCGATGTGGCGGACGCCTATTTCGGGTCGCCTCTCCGGGAAGTCCTCCACGATGACCTCAGTCAATCGAGCGAGTTGCTCGCCCGCTGGGGGCTGAGCCTCGCCGAGGCCGCAGAATTTGGTGCGGAGCATTACTTCGGGTCGATGTTCAATCGCTGCGATTTAGTGTTCGCGGCCAGCCCGCAGCAGGTCCAGCGCTTGCGGGACTATGACTACACGGAGGGACGCTTGGTTCCTTTGGGTGTGGATCTCGATCTTTTTCATCCACGCCGCAGGAGCGAAGCCGTCCGGGCCCAACTCGGCGCCAGACCCGATACCGTCCTGATCATCTACGGGGGACGGCTCGATACCGAAAAGCATGTCGAGACGCTCGTGGATGCCTTCGAGAAACTCACCTTGCCCGATGCCATGCTCCTCGTCACTGGGGAAGGCGGGTTGCGCAATAAGCTGGAAGAGCGGGCAGATACGCTCCCGGGATTCGTGGTGGCGCCTTACGCAGCGAGCCGGGATGAGTTTGCCACCCTGTTGGCCTCTGCTGACATTTACGCCACCGCCGGCCCGCACGAAACGTTCGGCCTTTCGGTGATCGAAGCCCAAGCCAGCGGACTGCCCGTAGTGGGGGTCGAGGCCGGTGCGCTGCGCGAGCGGGTGGTCCCCGGCACGGGGTTCCTGGTTCCGGTCGATGACGCGGAAGCCATGGCCAGGAAGATCGAGGAAGCGGCGCAGGACCGGACGAACCTCAGCCGGCGCGCGCGGCAACACGTCATCGATGCTGGATTGGGCTGGGAAGGAACGTTCCGGACGTTGTTCGCGGCTTACGAGGAAGCGTGGGGGCGGCTGGTGTGAAGGGGCGGGCTAAACTGGCTCATCTTGAGCGTCGGGATCGATTTGGACAGGGTCAAGGAGGATGTCTTGTCCGCGATCGAAGGGGTTGCGCAACCGCCTGGTTCGTAGTCAGGTCCAAGCAGCGCGATGCCGGAGGAACCTGATGATACCACCCGTTCCGATTACGACGAAGCCTGGAAGGAGCTGCTCGATCAGTATCTTCCGCAGATCCTCGCTACTTTCTTCCCCAAGGTAGCCGCCGCTATCGATTGGACCCGCGGCTTCGTCTTCCTAGACCAAGAACTGCGCGAAGTGATCCATGACACCAACGTGCGGTCTTTCCGCGTGGACCGTCTCGTGAAGGTCTTCCGCAAGGACGGCGGCGAGCAGTGGTTGCTGCTTCACTTGGAGATCCAGAGTTTTCGGGAGGCGGGATACGAGGAGCGGATCTACCATTACAACCACGGCATCCACAAGGGGTTCGGCCGACAGCCGGTTTCTCTGGTCATCCTCGCGGATCTTACCGAGCATTGGCGGCCTTCGGAATATCTTCACGAGGAACTTGGCTGCGAGACCCGTTTCCGCTTCCTGAGCTGCAAGCTGCTCGACGAAATGGAGCGACTCGCGGAGGACTTCAGTCTCACGGCCGTCGCCGCCAAGGCCCAGATCGAGGCTCTCCGTACGGTGGGTGATCCTGAAAAGCGCTTCGAGATCCGCTGGCGGATGACGCGGGCCCTTTATGAACACGGGTTCGCGCCGGAAGAGGTTCGGGCTGCTTACCGGGTACTATCCTGGATGATGCGTCTGCCCCGGGAGATGCAATTGACGTTCCGCCGGAAGATCATAGAATACGAAGAGCGCGAGAAAATGCCCTACATCACCGACATCGAGGAAATGGCCATCGAACGCGGGATCGAACGCGGGATCGAACGCGGGATCGAACGCGGGATCGAACGTGGGATCGAACGTGGGATGGAGCGGGGCACGATCCTGATGACTCTGGCGCAGTTGGAGCGTCGTTTTGGGATGTTGGCCCCGGTCCTCCGGTCCGGAGTGGAGGCGCTGCCCCTGGCGAAAGCGGAGCAACTCGCCCTCGCACTTCTCGATTTTCAGTCCGTCTCCGATCTCGAAGCCTGGCTGAGGGACTAGGCTTGATCCGGTTGATACAATGCCGATTTCCCGATCCGAAACCAAGTGGGGATCGGCGGGACCGTCCGGAGCGAAAGAGATCGTTGCGTCAAATCGCCGGGAGGAGGTTGGGCATGTCCCCGGTCGGCCGCCATTATTCTTTGTTGGAGGCGCGAGCGGCGGCGAGCACAGGGTCCGGATCACCGGCGAGGAGCAGCGAAAGGAAATTGGCGCCGTGCCGGTCCATCCGAGGAACGGTGAGAAAGTCCACTAGCGCCCAGCCGTTTTGGCCATATGCCGCAAGGAGCGGTTTCACCCAGGGAGCCACCGCTGCCGGCAGCATCCCGATGAACTGCCAATGCGGCAGGAGCCAGCCGCGACTGCGGACCGAAGAACAAAAGATCAGATCTCCCTGGCGGATGCGATTGCGCACGGTTTGTTCGGTGACTTGGAGCCTTTCCGCCGCCTGTTCTGTGGTCAGGGCGATTCCGGACCGCATCGCGATGAGCGGTTTCACCGGTGAGTTCCGCATGCTCCCAGATCTCTTCCGGCGTGGCGTCCGTGGCGACTTTCTCCCGGACCAAGGCCAGCAAACGACCGACTGATAGCCCATCCATCACCGTGCGGATCACCGACTCCGCCAGCCCCGCGCCTAGGTCCGCCACTCGTGGAGTGGGAGTGATCTCCAGGGGGTAAGTGAACGAACTCCGCCGTTTCGCCGTAGTCACGACACTACATTTTCCTCTTTTTCCTCTTTTGCCTTTTTTGGCAATCGCTTTTTCCGCAAACCAGTTTCAGCGAAACACCGGCAGTCCCCAGGCATTTTGATACTTGTCGTATTCCGCTTTCGGAAGGATCACATAGTGCGGATTGCGGTCTTCCTTCAGCCACCCGATTACCTTGAGGAGATTCGCTCGCGTCATCACGGTGCAGCCTGATGACGGTCGGTCTTCCCCGCGCCGGATGTGGAAGAAGATTGCGCTGCCATAGCCAGGGACAGGGGGATCCGCGTTATGGCGAACTTCGATGCGGAACTCGTAAGCCGCGTCGCCCAAACGCATCCGTTGCGACTCGAACCAGGGCGGCACCTTTCCTGGCTTCGCGATGTAGTGCCGATTGTAGTAGGGATTCTTGAGGTCATCGACCCAGGCATCCCACCGCCCCACTTGGCGATACGGGTAACTGCTGCCGCCGGGAAGCCGCACCGCCTCGCCGTAAATTCGCCCGATCTTGTAGAGACCGGCCGGAGTGCGGCGGTCGCCCTCCTTTTTGACCGGATCACCTGGGGCTTTGACCGGTTCCACCCCCCGTCCCCAGGCCAGTCCGTTGCGGCCAAGCAAGACCTCCACTGGTTCGGCAAACGCGGGAGCCCATCCGTCTTCGGTCCGGTCCATCGCCCAGAGCAGGGCTTTGTCGCTGTCCCAATCCTTGGCGATGGCGACAAGGACCTGACCGGAGTTCGCCGGAAGACCGGCCTGCGTCAGGCTCAGCGGCGCAAGCAGAAACGTCAAAACTAGGAAGTTGAATCGGTTCATGAGGTTCCCTTCACTCTGCATTCAACATGCTCACCGACGAGTTCCCCGACTTGCTCGCGTAGAGTTCGATTGGATCGGTAGCCCCTTTCAAGGCGTGAGGGCCGAGGTGATGAAAGACCGACTTGCCCACTTCCCAATCCTCAAAGAAATCCGCGCTCGCGAGAATGGGATATCCCACTTCCCGAGTGAGGGCCTCGATGCGAAACGCGACGTTGACCACGTCACCCAGAGCGGTCCGGGTGCCCCGGGCGACGGCGCCGATCGCGGCAGTCCCAATGTGCAGGCCCACCCCGCATCGGATCGAGACGCCCTTCTTGCGCATCAGCTTGGCCACGCCGTCGGGAAGATTCTGTGGTCCGCAAGCGAGATGCCGGGCGACGCGAAGAGCCTGGACCCTAGCTTCCGGAGAAGTTTGCCGCCAGTAACCGAACATCCCGTCTCCCATGAACTTGTCGATTTGTCCCTTGGACTCCTCCATGAGACGGCGGCAATCCTCGTACCAAACATTCAGAATCGCGGCGAGCTGCTCCTCGGTGACCTTTTCGGAGATTCCGCTGAAATTTACGATATCCGTCACCAACACAATAATCGGAGTCTTCTTCACGCCGACCACTGTCACCGAGGGGGCGCTTGCGGGAGGGGTGGATGCCAGCTCCGCCTCGGTGGGGATGTGGAACTCAAAGATGATATCGGCCAGGGTGATGACGTCCCCATCCTGGAGAAGCACGGGCTGGTCAACGTCCCGGTCGTTGACCAGGGTGCCATTGGCGCTGTCGAGGTCATAGATGCGGTATCCGTCGGCATGCATCCGGATCAGGGCGTGCTGCCGGGAGACCCGCGTGCTGTAGACCTGGACGTCAGCCTCCTCGCTGCGCCCGATGACGCAGGATTCGGCAAGTGTGAAATTCAATCCCCTGGGTTGCTGCCTGAGTTGTGCTTCCATTGTTCCGGACCCCGTCCGCAGGCCTCCAACTTACCGGCCTTCTCCGGGGTTGTAACGCGATTATTTCGATCGTTCCCGCAGGGAGAATTTGCGCCATGGCGGTGGTCATGGGAAGGGAAGAAAGAGGCCCTTCATGCCGAGCAGCACGGTTGAGAATTACGTAAAGGCGATTCTGCAGCTCGCCGATGGCGAAGCGCGAGGCACCAGCGTGGCCGTCGGCAGAATCGCCACCCACCTCGGACTGACCCCGGGCACGGTGACCACGATGATGAAGCATCTTTCCAAGGAAGGCTTCATTCATTACCTGCCTCGCAAAGGCGTCTGCCTCACCTCATCGGGCGAAAAGCTCGGCCTGCAAATCGTTCGCCGTCATCGCCTCATCGAACTCTTTCTCGTCGAGGTCATGCAGTTGGACTGGGCCCATGTCCATGAGGAGGCGGAGGTGCTCGAACACGTCCTCTCCGATCGCATGGTGGAACGGATCGACGAAATGCTCGGCCGGCCCGCCTACGACCCGCATGGCGAGCCGATTCCCGATGCCGAAGGTTTGCTCCGCCGCGATGACGATCTCCGCGTCCTGACCGATTGCGATGACGGGCGAGTTCGTCTGGTCCGGGTTTCCCGGGATGATCCGCCGTTCCTCGTCTGGCTTCAGGAACACGGGCTCCGGCCGGGCGCGAGCTTGGAAGTCGTGGCGCGGGATCCGGTCGGGGAAATTCTCACCTTGGAGGTCGCGGGTCGGGCGGATCGGGTGCGGATCAGCACGTCTGCGGCCGGGACGTTATGGGTCAAAGCGAGTGGGGTGGAGCGCCGCCGAACCGCAATTTGAGTGATCCGCTCATTTTCCTTGATCGTTCAAAATGAGGCGGGATGTTGCTTGTCATGCGTTTCCTCCGGCTGTTTGTCCTTCGTGGTCTTCTCATCGGGTCGACCGCCTTGCTCCTTTCTTGTGGCGACCCCGCCGGGGAGGCCGCCGCTGACGGCAAATTAAAGATCGTCGCCACCACCGCCATGATCGGTGACGTCGCGGCCCAGATCGCCGGGGACCGGGCCAAGGTGGCCATCCTGATCGGGGAAGGCGTCGATCCCCACCTCTTCAAACCGGCGGCCACGGACGTGAGATTGCTTCAGGCTGCGGATTTGGTTTTCTACAACGGGCTGATGCTGGAAGGAAAAATGGGCGACGTCCTCGCCAAGCTCGCTCAAGGCGGCAGGGCCATCCATGCGGTGGCCGATGATCTGGGCGACTACGTGCTCTCCGCTGAGCACGGCCATCATGATCCTCATGTTTGGATGGATGTGGCCGGATGGACCAAAGCCGCCCAGGTCATGACGACCACGTTGGTCGCGTTCGATCCCAGCCACGCCGCCGAGTATGAGCCGCGCTCGATCGCGTATCTTGCCGAACTGGAGAAGCTGGATGCCTACGCCCGCACCTCGCTGAGCAGTATTCCTGCCCAGCAACGAGTGCTCGTCACCGCGCACGACGCCTTCAGCTACATGGCGCGGGCTTACGGGCTCGAAGTGCGCGGCATTCAGGGGATCAGCACCGAGTCCGAGGCGGGTCTCAAGGACATCGAGGACCTTGTCCGTTTCCTCGTCGACCGCAAGATTCCCGCCGTCTTCGTGGAAACCTCCGTGCCGGAGAAAAACGTGCAGGCTCTCATCGAAGGAGCGCGTGCCGTCGGGCACGATGTCCGGATCGGGGGATCCCTTTTTTCCGATGCCATGGGCGCCGCTGCTACCTACGAAGGAAGCTACATCGGAATGATCGATCACAACGTAACCACGATCACCCGCGCCCTCGGTGGAACGGCTCCCGAAAAGGGCCTGAACGGGAAACTGAAGTAAGCCATGCAGCACGAGCATTCCCCGGAGTTCCCGCTCGCGGTCCACGACTTGACGGTTGCCTACCAGCGCAAACCGGTGATCTGGGACGTCGATCTCAACATTCCGGAAGGCAAACTGGTCGGGATCGTCGGACCCAACGGCGCGGGCAAGAGCACGCTCCTCAAGGCCTGCCTCGATCTCATCCCCAAGACGTCCGGCTGGGTCCACATTTACGGCGAACCCTATCGGACCAACCGCCATCTTGTCGGCTATGTCCCGCAACGGGAAAGCGTTGACTGGGACTTCCCCGTCAGCGCACTCGACGTGGTCGCCATGGGAACCTACCGGCGGCTCGGTTGGTTCCGGCCCGTCGGGAAACCGGAGAGAACGATCGCCATGGAAGCCTTGGAAAAGGTCGGGATTGCCCACCTCGCCGGCCGCCAGATCAGTCAGCTTTCGGGGGGACAGCAACAGCGCGTCTTTCTGGCCCGCGCGCTCGCCCAGGACGCCAAGGTTTACTTCATGGACGAGCCGTTCGCCGCCGTCGATGCCGCCACGGAACAGGCCATCGTCACTCTACTCAAGGAACTGCGCGACTCCGGACGCACCTGCCTGGTCGTCCACCACGATCTCGCCACCGTGGCCCAGTACTTCGATTGGTTGGTCCTCCTCAATCTCCGCGTCGTCGCCTCGGGTCCGACCTCCGAGGTGTTCAACAACGACAACCTCAAGAAAACCTACGGCGGAAAACTCAGTCTGCTCGATCACGCCGCTGAAGCAATTCGCCGCTCGTAACCATCGACTCCCAACGCTCAACCGACCTTCTCAATGTGCTGTTGCTGCAAAGCTACAACACCCGACTCGTCGTGCTTGGGACGGCCCTGCTCGGTCTGGCTTGCGGGCTGATCGGTGCGTTCCTGCTTTTGCGCAAGCGTTCGCTCATGGGCGACGCCCTCTCCCATGCCACCTTGCCGGGGATCGGAATCGCGTTCGGCGTGATGGTGGTGGCCGGCGGCACTGGGAAGAACCTGCTCGGATTGCTTTTCGGCGCCACCATCTCCGGCGTTCTCGGCGTGCTCTGTATGTTGGCGATCCGGAACACCACTCGCTTGCGCGATGATGTCGCCATGGGCTTTGTTCTCAGCGTCTTCTTCGGCACCGGGGTCGCGATCTTGCGGATGGTACAAACCCTTCCCGGAGCTCAGGCGGCGGGTCTCGAATCCTTCATCTATGGCAAGGTGGCCTCGATGGTTTTCAGTGACATCATCCTGATTTCCGTGGTCGCCATACTTGCTTCCGTGACGGCTCTGCTCCTGCTCAAGGAGTTCACCTTGCTCTGTTTCGACGAGGCATTCGCCGCTTCCACGGGGTGGCCGGTCCTGCGGTTGGACATTCTCTTGCTCGTCCTCGTGACCGCAGTGACCGTGACCGGACTCCAGGCCGTTGGGCTCATTCTCATCATCGCGTTCCTCATCATTCCGGCGGCGGCGGCCCGCTTCTGGACGCACCGGTTGCCGCGCATGTTGTGGTTGTCCGCCGGGATGGGGGCGTTGAGTGGGTGGCTCGGAGCCTCGGTCAGTGCGCTGTTTGCCGATCTCCCGACCGGCGCTCTCATCGTCCTCACCGCCGCGCTTATCTTTCTCATCAGTCTCCTCTTTGGTACCGCGCGCGGCGTCGTCCCCAAGCTCCTCGATCAAGCCAAGCTGCAACGCCGGATCGGCCGCCAACACCTGCTCCGGGCGGCCTATGAAATCCTCGAAAGCATGGGGCAACCAGTTTCCAACCAGCCGATTCCCCGTGAGCTGCTTCTCGAACACCGGAGTTGGTCGAACGCCGAACTGGTCCGCTTGCTCGCCCACGCTCGCCAGGAAGATCACCTTGAACCTGAAACCGGACCGGATTCCTCCATGATTCACCTGTCTGAGCCGGGTTTCGGTGAAGCCAGCCGGATCACCCGCAACCACCGTCTCTGGGAACTCTATCTCATCACCCATGCCGACATCGCGCCTAGCCACGTCGACCGCGACGCCGATCTCGTGGAGCACATCCTGGGCGCGGAAATGGTGCGGGCGCTGGAGGCGGAGTTGCGGCCGCGGCCCGTCATTCCGAAAAGTCCGCACCACATTGAAGTTCGATGACTTGGACCTCCTACGATACCTGGACTGCGGTGATCGGAGCCCTCTGTGCCCTGGCCTGCGCCTTGCCCGGTTGCTTTCTGGTCCTGCGCAAAATGAGCATGATGGGGGACGCCATCAGTCACGCGGTTTTGCCTGGGCTCGCGATCGCCTTCCTCCTCACGGAGAGCCGCGCCAGTGTCCCCATGTTTCTCGGAGCCGCCGCCACCGGGGTGATCACCGCCGTCTTCACGCAATGGATTAGTCGCTTCGGTGACATCGATCAGGGGGCCGCCATGGGGATTGTCTTCACCACGTTGTTCGCCCTCGGCCTTGTCCTCATCGTCCAAGCGGCCAGCCACGTCGATCTCGATCCCGGCTGCGTACTCTACGGTGCGCTGGAACTCGCGGTGCTCGATACGGTGCGGGTCGGATCGATGGACATTCCCCGCGCCGCCCTAGTAAACGGCGGGATGGCCCTGCTCAATATCATTGTGATCGCGGCGCTCTACAAAGAGTTGCGTCTCAGCTCGTTCGACCCCGGCCTTGCGGGCACTCTCGGCTTCTCCCCCGGCCTACTCCACTATCTCCTCATGACCCTGGTCGCGGTGACGACGGTTGCCGCCTTCGAGTCCGTGGGCAGCATCATCGTCATCGCCATGATGATCGTGCCACCGGCGGCCGCCCTGCTCCTCTCCCGGCGCCTGCTTCCCATGCTGCTCATCAGCGCCGCGTTCGCGGTCACTTCCGCCGTCCTCGGTCACTGGCTGGCCCTGGCCGTCCCTCCGCTGATCGGCTTCCAAAGCACCACGACCTCCGGGATGATGGCCTTCACCGCCGGAGTGCTCTTCGTGCTGGTCTGGGTCCTCTCACCAGCGGAAGGGCTGCTCGCGCGTCGCTTCGGCAAGGTGTCGCAGACGGCGGAGTGAGGAGGGGGATGCAATGAGGTAAAGGGGGCGTTCTGTGGCTGGTGGAGGGGCAGCGGATCGAGCAGGGGACAAGGATCGTGATGAGGTCAGGGCGCACCCACGGCTACGAAGGGATGGGCGAGCAGATCTCAATCAGGTTGCCGTTGAGATCGCGAACATAGGAAACCGTCTGTCCCCAAGGCTTTAGGCTCGGAGCGGACGCCGGCAACGCACCCGCACGAATTGCCCGGTCATACGCAGAGGCGACGTCTTCGGTGCGGAACGCCAGTTCAAATGCAGCAGGCCGGCTGCGAACATCAGATGGAATCACGCCGCCTTCTATGTTGGACTCAGCCAAGCTCAAGCTCGCAAAGGAAAGGGTCGTGCTGCCCGTCGCCAGCTCCGCGTAATCTCCGCACTCGTGAACAAATCCCCGGGTAAGCCCAAAAGCTGCTTCGTAAAAGGCGATCGCTGCGGCGACATCAGGAACGTAAAGAATCGTATAAGCGAACTTCATGATTTGGGGGGGTAGTTTGACTTGGGTGTTCGTTTTTCCGATCGACATCCAGAGAACGTCAAAAGTGATTGAGGAGCCTATGAAGATGGGGGCCCCCACGCGCCTTCCAATCGAATCCTGCCTTTCACCTGCAACGCTTCCTCAATGGTCCGGCGGTCGATCACAACCCTTCCCAGAGCCGGATGGAGTCGATCTGACAGGTTCCGAAATCGACGGCCTTGAAATCGATCTGAGCCTGTCCCGCCATGTCGATGTTCGCGCTTTGGAAGAGGTGCTTCTTGCCGTCGATCTTGAGGAGAAGCGTGCCTTTCTTCAGCTCGATGGAGACGTCGTGCCATTCGTTGAGCGAGAACAATGGAGCGTCCACGGCAAGGGTCTCGACATCCTTCTTGATGGTCAGAGTCGCCTTCTTCTCGCTGAACGTGATCGTGTGGATGTGGTGCCCGAGATCGAGGAGGGGAAATCCCTTCTGGTAGGCCGTGGCGTTGTAGCGGACGCGCATTGTGCAGACGAAATTCTCCGGGACTTGCTTGAGCCAAATGACCGGCTTGAACCCGGCATGCGCCTTGTCGCCCTTCGCGACCATCTTCTCCTGGAACTCCTTGGACGACTGGCTCCCAGTGAGGACACCGTCTTTGATTTCCCAGGTGCTGCTCTGCCGGATCTCCCAGAAGGTGGTATTGAGCGGGCCGTCGAAGGTGTCTTCATAGACAAGTTTCGTGGTCTTGAACAGCTCCGGTTGGTAATCCGGGCCTCCCGCGTGGAGTCCGGGAGTTGCCGAAAGCACTAGGAGGGCGAGGGATTGGCAGGCTAGGCGAGAGAAAGAGGGCATACTGGACCCAAACACAATCTGCCATCGGGATAAAGCCCAAAGCGATTTCCGTGGATCCAGCAATCAATCGCTCATTTCAACGGGATCTCCGTTCGCTTCGGAAGCTTCTGGCGAAGATCTAACCTAGCATTTGCGCTTCCGCTGCCTGGAACACCAAGCAGCAGAATCGTCAGCAGGGTTTGCTTGCAGTCACACAATCTCGCATTTGCGTAGAGGCCGCATGAAGTCCCTCATGGTGATTCTTGAACCTCTCAGCATTATCTGGCTGCTTCTTGGCGGAGCCACGATTTCCCTGGTTTTCGGTCATTGCGAACAACGACGGAGCGCCTGGACTACCGGAGCCGCTTGGCTACTGCTCACAGTCTTCGCCTGCACGCCTCTCCCCTCTCTGCTCTTGGCTGCCCGCGAGGCCGGGTTTCCCCCCGTGCCTCTCGTGCAATTGCCGGACGATGCAGATGCCATCGTTTGCCTGGGTGGCGGCGCGGCTCCTTCCTTGGCCGAACCAGTCGGCTTTTGTTTCAGGGAATCCAGTGATCGGCTCACGATGGCTTTGTTGCTATTGGCGCGCGAGAAGGCCCCCATACTGGTGGTCGGCGGCGGCGGGTATTCCCGAGCGGGTCGCGTCTATTCCGAAGCGGATCACGTCAAGGAAGGCTTTATCGCCCTCGGTTTTCCCGCCGCGCGCCTGATCTCGCTCGGTGTGTGTTCGGATACACATGACGAGGCGCGCAAGGTCGCTGTGTTGGCCCGGGAGCGGGGATGGAAGAAGGTATTGCTCGTCACCTCCGCCTCTCACATGCGACGTTCCCTAGGAACGTTCGCCAAGGCGGGCGTCTCCACAATCGGGGTCCCCTGCAATTACGTGAGCTCCCAGAAGCACATCACCGAAAACGCCTGGTTCCGATGGCCAGGGACCAATGGCTTCCGCGCCTGGAGCATTTGGCTGCACGAAGTCGGCGGCACGGTAGTCTACCGCTGGCGCGGCTGGCTGGACTAAACTCAATTGGAATTCCGAATTCAAACCGATGACTCTCTCGCCCTATTTCACCAGAGCTGCCGGTGTTGCTGCCCTCCTTTTCGCGCTTTGCCTCCAGCTCGCCGCAGGCCGTACGTTTGAGGTCGGACCGGGCCGGGAGCTGACCGCCGTTGGCAGTGTGCCTTGGGACGCGTTGCAAGCTGGCGATACCGTCCGCATCCATTGGCGGCCACAACCTTATCGCGAGAAATGGAATGTTTCGGCCCAAGGGACAAAGGCGTCCCCCGTATCCGTTGAGGGCGTGCCTAGCCCCGATGGAAAACTACCCGTCATTGAAGGCCGTGAAGCGGTGACGCCGCCCGGACTTGATTTCCCAGGCGGAGAACGCTCGATCATCAGGGTCGGTCCTACTGGGAGACGGCCTGTCACCCCCTCTTATATCACCATCAAAAATCTCGAAGTGCGCGGTGGCCGTCCACCCTGCCGGTTCACTGGGCGCGAAGGGGGCGCTGCGTATCTCAATAACACGGCAGGAATCTATATCGCAGCCGGAAATCAGATCACGATTCGTGGATGCATTATCCGGGATTGCGCGAACGGCTTGATGTCAAGTGGCACTGAAACATTGGTAGAAGAATGTCATATTTTCGACAATGGCAACGAGGGGAGCATCTACGAGCATAATGTCTATACCAGCGCTTCGGGTATGATTTTTCAGTACAATCACCTCGGCCCATTGCGCCGCAGTTGCCCGGGGAATAATCTCAAGGACCGATCTGCGGGTTTGGTTGTACGATACAACTGGATTGAGGGTGGCAACCGGCAACTCGACCTAGTGGATGCGAATGAGCATCACGCTCCTCTCTCTAGGGAGCCGCGCTACCGGGAAACATTTGTTTACGGAAATGTATTCGTGGAGCACGAGGGTGGCGGAAATAACCAAATCGTCCACTATGGCGGAGACTCCGGGGAGGAAGAGTTTTATCGCAAGGGCACCTTGCATTTCTATTACAACACCGTCATCTCTTTCCGCAATGACGCGACTACCTTGTTCCGCTTGGCGGGGGGCGGCGGCGTGATCGATTGCCGGAACAATATCGTCTGGCTGAACAATGGGCGTGGCCATCTTGTCCTCGGGGCAGGCCGGGGCCACATAGTCCTCGCCGGCAATTGGCTTCCGGATCGCTGTGATCCTCCTAGCGAAGGCGCAACGAAGCTCGTCGTGACAGGCTTCGCCAAGACTCGCCGAGGAGGAGATCCCGGCTTCCTCGATTCTCGGTGCGCCGACTTCCGCTTGCCTCCCACAAACGCTCCCGCCGCCGGTGTCGCCCTCCCTCTTTCCAGACCCCTTGACCCCGGCCATGCGCCGACCCTCCAATACCAAGTTCACCGTCGAAAAGCTGACCGACCGCCGGAAACGCTTACCCTTCCGGGAGCGCTTGTTCAGAGCGAAGATTGAGGGACTGGCTTCGGGTCGGACTGATCTCAGTCGGAACCGGACTTTGGTGTTTTCGGTGCCCTTGAATCTCATGCCCAAAGTTCCCGGGGTTCAACCTTCCGGCATCATCCGTTCGCTCATCTTGAGGTTGGGATGTTCGTCTTTCCGCCCGTGGCAATAGACCGCTGTCCACTCCGCCAAGCGACGACCGATCTTGTGGCAGGCCGCTTGGACCGCTTCGTCACGTGGGGCTTTGGTGCCGATCGCCCCGTAATGCAGGGTGAGATCTCGGCTGACATAGTCGGTGACGCCGAAGACGAGGAAGCCGAAGTTCATGAGCACGGTCAGGATGGATTGGCAGGTCATCTCGCTGCCGCCGCCCCAGCCACCGCTGCTGCTGAAGGCACAGGCGATTTTGCCGTCGATCTTGCCCCAGGAGTGGAACATCTCGTCGTCCCAGAAGCGCTTCATCCGCCAACTCAGGATGCCCATGTTCGTGGGACTGCCCACCGCGATGCCATCGCACCACTCCACGTCGGCGGCTTTGGCTTCCTCCACGCTGAGTAGGCGCACCTCGGTGTCCGCGATGCTTCTCGCCCCCTCGGCGACGAAGCTGGCCATTTGCGCGGTGTTGCCGGACTTGGAGTCGTGAAGGACGAGGATTTTGTTCATCAGGTGCGGTCGATCAAATATGCGTCTCCAGGGAATAGGTCACCACCGATCCGTCCGCAAACCATCTTGTCACATCGCCGCGATTGTGGTCGCATACGGCGGTATGACTCCACCCGCTGACCCCATTTCCCGTCGTGACGCCCTGAAGGCCACCATCTCCTCCCTAGGGCTCACTGCGGCGGCCTTTGAGCCGGTGGGGGCGACTCCGTTGGTCGTACCGGATGCGCGGCGCGGTTCGCCGAAGAAATACGACATGCTCAAGTCGATCAATCTCTGGGCCTTTCCCTATCCCGATCGCATGACTCTGCGCGAGTGCCTGCAACTGGCCAAGGACGCTGGCTTTGACGGCATCGAACTCAATTACGACCTCGACAACGACCTCTCACCCAAGCACGGCACGCAAGACTATCATGCGATTCGCAAGATGGCCGATGAGATCGGCATCCAGATCAGCGGGCTGTGCTCGTTTCTCTTCTGGCCTTACCCACTGACGAGCAACGACCCGGCGAAGCGCGCCCAGAGCCTCGAGCTCGCAGGAAAGATCGCGCAATGTGCCCATGACCTAGGCGTTGAAAACGTTCTCGTTGTGCCCGGGGCGGTCCACATCCCGTGGCGGACGGATCACGAACCGGTGGCCAATGACGTCTGTGATCAGCGGGCGCGTGAAGCGGTGGGCCAGCTCGCGAAGCAGGCTGAAAAGCTCAAGGTTTGCCTCAACATCGAAAACATCTTCTTCAACGGCTATCTAATGACGCCGATGGAGATGAACGCCTTCGTGGATAGCTTCGGCAGCGAACATGTGCGCGTTCATTTCGATACGGGAAACATCAGCATGTTCCAATTCCCTGAGCACTGGGCCAAAGTGCTCGGCCAGCGCACCAAGAACGTCCACCTCAAGGAGTTCACCAAAAAAGGCACCGACTTCAGCCTGGAAACCTTCCGCCCATTGCTCGACGGCACCACCAACTGGCCCGCCGTCACGGACGCACTCGCCGAAACGGGGTACCAGGGCTTCCTGACCTTCGAATACTTCCACCCGTATGCCCACTACCCGGAGGCGTTGGTCTATCAAACTTCCGATTCGCTGGATCGAATTTTGGGGCGGAAATCCTAAACGCATTCTTACGCTACCACCTGATGCATGACGTGCCCGTGGACATCCGTCAAACGCATGTCGCGGCCGCTGAAGCGGAAGGTGCTCTTGGTGTGCTCGATGCCGAGGAGGTGGAGCATAGTGGCATGGAGATCGTGAATCTCGAAGCGATCTTCCACGACGCGATATCCAAAATCGTCGGATTGCCCCACGGCGACGCCGGGTTTGACGCCGCCACCGGCCATCCAGATGGTGAAGGCGGACGGATTGTGATCCCGGCCGTCGGAACCCTGCGCAAAGGGCGTCCTGCCGAACTCGCCGGCCCAGACGACTAAGGTGGTCTCCAACAATCCGAGCCGCTTGAGGTCGGTCAGGAGTCCCGCGATCGGTTGATCCACAGTCAGGCAATTCTTGTTGTGGCCCTCGACGAGTTTGCCGTGTTGGTCCCAGCGATCTCCGTTGCCATTCGGGCAGGTTAGTTCAATGAAGCGCACGCCGCGTTCCACGAGCCTCCGCGCCAGTAGACATTGTAGGCCGAAGGTCTTGGTGTTGGCATAACTCGCGTTCATGCCGTAGAGATTTTTCACGATGTCGGATTCTCCGCGGAGATCCATGAGATCCGGAACGGCGGCTTGCATCCGGAATGCGGTTTCGTAGTTCTGGATGGCGGCGTCGATTTCGGCATCGTGACCGGAGGCGGCCAGGGTCGCCTGATCGAGATCGCGCAAGACATCGAGCTTGTTGCGCTGCAACATCGTCGAAGGTTCGGACGGCCGGATGTTGGCCACGGGTTGGTCCTTGGGGAGGACGATCGATCCCTGGAAGGTGGCCGGGAGAAAGCCCGAGCCGAAGCAATCGAGTCCGCCGGGCGGAATGAGGCCGCCATTAAGGACGACGAAGCCGGGGAGGTTGTCGTTCTCCGTGCCCAAACCGTAGCCGGTCCAGGCGCCCATGCTAGGGCGTCCTTGGAGCCCGCTGCCGGTATGCAGGAAGTAGTTTGCGGAAGTATGTTCCGGGAACTTGGAAGTCATTGACTTCACTACGGCCAAGTCATCCGCGACCGTGGCTACATAGGGAAAGAGCGAGCTTATCCAATGTCCGGCCTGGCCGTGTTGCTTGAAGGCCCATTGGTTCTTGAGGATTTTCCCGACGTTATCGAATTGCGTGGGTGCCAATGCACCAATCACGGTGCGCGGATCCTGCCCGTGGTATTTCTCCAGGATGGGCTTGTAATCGAAGGTATCCACCTGGGACGGCCCGCCATCCATATAGAGGAAGATCACGTTGCGGGCCCGGGCCGGAAAGTGTGGCGCGGTCGGCCCAGCCGCTGCGTGTTGCAATGCGCTCAGCGCCACGCTGCCGAATCCCATGGCACACTGACGGAGCATCTCCCGGCGGCTGGTCCCGGGGGAGGAGAATCGATGGCAATGATGGGAGGCGTTCATGGTAAAATCGTAGCGGAACGGCTTCCCGTTCCGATGGAAATTGATGCGGAAGCGGAAGCGCTTCCGCTACGAGGGGAGTTCATTGGACGTAGAGAAAATCCTTCGCGTTAAAGAGCACGTGAGCGACATCGGCCCAGGCGCGATTGGTATCGCCTTGGTATCCCGGGATCTGGGCCTGCCAAAACGTTTCGAGGCGTGCGACTTCGGCGGCATCGGGAACCGTTCCGGTGGCGCGCTCCAGCATGTCGGCGATTCGTTCCCGGGGCGGGAGTTGTGGGGAGGAGGTCTCGTGCTTGGCCCAGTAAGCGGCCTGATCAAGCACAAAGGGATCGTTGAGCAAGGCAAGTGCTTGGGCGGGAACGTTTGACGTCCCGCGCCGGCCCTTGGGGCCGAAGGGATTGGGCATATCGAAGGTGAGAAGCATCGGGTTGAGGAAGTTGCGGTAGATCGATAGATAGACCGTGCGGCGTCCGGCTCCGTCCAGGGGGCCACTCGGGCGGGCGCCCCGGCCCGTCATGAAGTCATTGCGATACGTCGGGATGGATGGGCCGGATGAGGCGAGATCAAGACGGCCCGAGATCGCGAGAATGGCATCGCGAATCTGCTCCGCAGTGAGGCGTCGCACCGGGGCACGATACAAAAGCGTGTTGGTGGGATCGGCGGTGGCGATGAGTTTGGGATCGAGTTGCGGATGCGGCGTGGAAGCCTGGGCATAGGTCGCGGAGAGAACGATCTTCCGGATGCTCTGTTTGATCGACCAGCCGTTCTCCATGAAATCGCGGGCCAGCCAATCGAGCAGTTCCGGATGACTCGGTGCCTGTCCGAGGACGCCGAAATCATCGACCGTTGGCACGATCCCGCGGCCGAAGAGGTGGTGCCAGAGCCGATTGACCATGACGCGCGCGGTCAGGGGATTGTCGCCGGATGTGATCTGCTGGGCGAGATCGAGTCGGCTGCCTTGGACAGCGCCCAACGCTTCGATATAGCGATTGGGCACTTCCGGACCGCGGTTGATGTGATTGCCTCGGATTGAGACATAACCATTCTCCGGCGTCCCCTGGGCCATCACGGTGGCGAACTGCGGCGGGGGGAGCTTGGCGGCCAAGGCGGAACCTTGGGCGATAAGGGCGCGGAACTCTCTGGCCTGAGCGGAAGGGACGAGGTTCTGTCCGAGGAGCCAGTCGAGCACTTCGGCATCTGCCGAGGTGGCTTTCCGGTCACGGAGACGCGCGCCGATCCCCGCCCACAACGCATCCAGCCGGCTCGCTAGATCGTTGGCGTTGGCCGGGGCTTCGTCCTCGGCGAGGAGGGCATCGATCACGGCGGGAAATTCCTTGGGCGGACGCGGTCCCTTGGAGAAACGGATTTCGTCGATGGCGGCATGGCCGTTGCCGTGGTCGATGAATTCCAGGTAGGAGTTCAGGCCGATGTATTTGTCCAGGTTGCCGTCCAGGCTGATCCAGCTGAAGGTGCCTCCCGTGGCCGTTTCGTCCTTGGACCGGATGGTGCCTCCGAAGAGGAGACGGCTGAAAACCCCCATGTGATAGTTAGCCGTGACGATGCGGGCGGTGATTTGATCCGACTTCACGCGGAGGTGAATCTGTGGCGCGGGCGTCGGGAAGGACGGGGAGCGCAAGGTGCCGACCGGCGCGGCTCCAAGAACGGCGCTGGAGAGCATCCCGGGAGCACTCACCGGATGGCCTTCCAGAAAGTTGACCCCGGGATGATTTCCCGTGGGTTGCCAGGCTCGGCCTGTCATCGACCAGCCGGGTGGAAGGCGGTCGCCCGAGAAATCGGCAAAAAGCTCGGTTTCCTCGCGGAAACGTTCCAGAGCTTGGCGGGTCTGCCGGGCTTCGTGGGCCAGGCCGGGAAGGGCCCCGGGCGTCCGGATGAAAGTGCTCCAGAAGCCGGTTGCGCTTTGGGGGGCGGTCGGTTCCGCAGCGAGGATCCGGCACCAGGCGGTGAGTTGATCCGGATCCAGGGAACGATCCCGGGCGGCGGCGGCCAACGTGGGGACATTTGGCATCGCGGTCTTGGGATCGGCGTCGAGTTTGGCGCGGACCAATTCGTAAGCGGTCAGAAAGGCGGTGCCGGGGGCGGCCTCGGGTGTCAGCTTGGCCAGGAGCGCGGGGGCGCCGGAACGCAACGCGGTTTGTTCCGCGACGGTCCTCTCGATCTTGAGGCCGGGATCAAGCGGGAGTTCGGTGCGGCAGGAGCCGCGCAGGTAGCCGGTCAGGGCGTAGTAATCCGCCGTGGAAATGGCGTCGAACTTGTGATCGTGGCAACGCGCGCAGGCGATGGTCAGGGCTTGGAAGCTTTTGCTGAAGACGTCGATCTGATTGTTCATCCGCTCGGCTTCATCAAGCCGGACGTCGGTCGGTGCGTGAACGGCCTCGTGGAAGTACCAGAAACCGGTGGCGAGGACGGATTCATTGGTCTGGTCTGCGGGATTGCGGCGTGGTTCGGGTAGGAGATCCCCGGCGATGTGCTCCCGGATAAAGGCGTCGTAGGGCAGATCGAGGTTGGAGGCACGGATGAGGTAATCGCGATACCGCCAGGCGTTGGGGATCTCGTAATCGAACTCGTGCCCGCAGGTTTCCGCATAGCGGACGAGATCCATCCAATGACGCGCCCACTTTTCCCCGAAGCGAGGGGAGGCGAGAAGTTCGTCGACGACCTTGGCGGCATCGAAATTCGGGCCATCGACCCCGTGCCGGGCCAAGTCTTGCGGGCTGGGCGGAAGTCCGGTGAGGTCGAGGTAAAGACGACGCGTCAAGGTCCGGGTATCGGCGGCAGGGGAGGGGCGGAGTCCGGCGGATTCGATGCGTTGCAGGATGAAGGCATCGATCGGGGAACGCGGCCAAGCGGCATCGTGGACGGCGGGAGGCGCGGGTTGGCCGACGGGACGCCAACACCAATGCTCGGCTCGGCGTTTGGGGAGATCGAAGGTTTTGACCAAGGCTTTGGCGCCTTCGACTTTGGGCCGGGGATCGGGAGCGCCCATCGCGACCCATTTTTCCAGGAGGGCGACTTGCTCTGCAGAAAGGGCGGTCTTGGGCGGCATCGCCTCGACGGGTTGGCCGGTGCGGCGAACGGCGGCGATGAGGAGGCTTTTCTCCAAATTGCCGGGAACGATGGCTGGACCCGAATCACCACCGGTTTCCCAACCCCACTTGGAGTCGAGGAGGAGGCCGCCCTTCTGCTTGCCGGCTTCGACGGAATGGCAATCGAGGCACTGCTCGGCGAGGATCGGGCGGATCTTGGACTCGAAGAACTCAAGTTGATCTGTCGGCAACTCGGACGCTTGGGTCAGGAGCGGGAGCGCGAAAAGGAGCGTGAGGAGGCGGCGCATCAGAGGAGCAATCATGCCGTGGACCGGGGCGAGTTGCTAGCCTTTGATTCGCGGGAACCGATACGATCTTTGCAAATCTCTGTCCGGAAGTGCCCCGGGAACGCAAAGAAAGGCGGAATGCAGGTGCGGCCCCAGTTCGAATACATCCCGACGAGCGGGCGGCGATCGTTCGTCTTCAAGATCGATCGCGATGTTTGGCCGGTCTACCATTTCCACCCGGAATTGGATCTCTTGCTGGTCCTGAAAAATACGGGGACCTACATCTCCGGGGATTTCATCGGCCGGATGGAGCCGGGGTCGTTGTTCCTCAATGGGCCGAACGTGCCGCACGCCTTGCATCCGGCGGAAGTGGACGAGGAAGATTGGAACCGGCCGGGGCTGGCGGTGCTCCAGTTTTCCGCGCGGACCCTGGGGGAAGACCTCTTGGGCCGGGAGGAAATGGCGTCCGTGGCCCGGTTCCTCGAAGAAGCGGCGCGCGGATTTGAGTTCCATGGGAGGACCCGGCGGCAAGCGGCCCAGCGGATCCTGGCGATGCAGGAGCAGGACGAGTTGGAGCGGTTCGCGAGCTTTCTGCTGCTGCTGCGGGATTTGACGCGCTCGACGGACCGGACGCCGCTGGCGAGTCCGGGGTACCGGCCTTCGCTGCGGCGCGGCCAGATTGAGCGGATGGACCGGGTGGTGCGCTACTTGCAGCAACGGGTCACGGAGCCGGTGACCTTGGAGGAAGTGGCGGCCGTGGCCCACCTCACGCCGGCCGCGTTTTGCCGGTTTTTCAAGGCGAGCACGGGGAAGACGCTGGTGCGCTACCTTCACGAACTGCGCGTGAGCGTGGCGTCGCGCTTGTTGCTGGAAACGGATCTCCCGGTCACCGAGGTCGCCCTGGAAAGCGGGTTCGCGAACCTTTCCAACTTCAATCGTCGCTTCCGGGAGCAGAAAGGGGTGAGTCCTCGGGAGTTCCGGGCGGCGACTCATTGGGAGCGGGAGCAGGAAACGCGTCCGTTGCCGGAGGCGCGGCGGTTTGCGTGAGGGGGCTTACCCGCGCTCGAATGCGTCGAATCTCATCCCGGCACGAGTCCAGCCGCGATCGGCGGATGTTTTGCCCCGATGGCTGGAATGGTTGGACAAATCCCCGGACTTCTCGATTTTCACTTCGGCCCAAACGCTTCCGCATAGGGCCTCAATGACGGCTACACCCACGGTTTTATCATGACCTTCGAAAGTCCAATGGCCCGCGATGCCTATCTGCCACATCCTGTCCCCAAGGAGGTCAAAGCCATCGGCATTCCCCGCCTCGCGCGGGTCGTCGTCTTTGCTTTCAATCTTCCGGCGTGAGGGATATGGAAGAACGCTTCGACTCCCGCTTTCCTTCGATCGAGCACCTGCGTGAGCGGAGTGCCCGCCGCCTCCCGCGTTTCGTGCTCGAATATCTCGAGGGCGGGTGCAATTCGGAGATCAATCTGCGGCGCAACACCGACGAAATCCGCGAAGTCCGCCTGATGCCGCGCTACCTTGGCGAGTTCGGCGGTGCGGACATGAAAACCGAACTTTTCGGCCAAACCTACGAGGCTCCCTTCGGCGTTTCCCCCATCGGCCTGCAGGGCATGATCTGGCCTCGCGCCACCGAGATCCTCGCTGCCGCAGCGACAAAACACGGGCTGCCCTTCATCCTTAGCACCGTGGCCACGGCGAGTATTGAGAAGGTCGCCGAGATCACCGGCGGCAAGGCTTGGTTTCAGCTCTACCATCCCGTCGAGGAAGACCTCCGGAACAAACTTCTCGACCGGGTCGAGGCGGCGGGCCTTCCCGTGCTCGTCATCCTCGCGGACACCCCTGTCTTCGGCTACCGGCCCCGTGAGATCCGCAATGGGCTCGCCATGCCGCCGAAGATGACCCTGGGAAATGTCGTTCAAATGACACAGCGCCCCCAGTGGTCCTTCGCGCAGCTCTTCAGTGGAGCGCCGGAGTTTGCCACATTGAAGCCCTACCTCCCGAAAGGCCTCGACATGAAGCACCTCGGCCTTTTCATGAATCGCACCTTCTCCGGCCGGCTCAACCCGACGCGCCTCGCCTCGCTGCGCGACCGTTGGAAAGGCAAGCTCGTCGTCAAAGGCCTCGTTAGCGAAGAGGACGTCGAGACCGCTCTCGCCATCGGAGTCGACGGGGTCATCGTATCCAATCACGGCGGACGCCAGCTCGACGCCGGCGAGTCGACGATCGCGCCGCTCACCCGGCTCGCGGAGCGCTTCGGCGATCGCACCACCCTGATGCTGGACAGCGGTCTTCGCTCCGGGCCCGACATCGCCTGTGCGCTGGCCAGCGGGGCGCGCTTCACCTTCCTGGGACGCTCGTTTATGTATGGCGTCGCGGCGCTCGGTGAAATGGGCGGCGATCACACCATGACGATGTTAAAGCGCCAGTTGCGTCAGGTCATGGAGCAGATCGCCTGCGCGCGGACCGGTGAGTTTCCAAAGCATCGGGTCGCGCGTCAGCAGCCCTGACCGAGACCTGCGGCGCCCCCATCTACGGTAATCCTATCGATCCGGCTGCGCTTGACTGCAGAGGGGGGAAAGTGGTGGGCTCAAGCAAAGTTTTCCGAAGGGACAGCAAATCTCAGTTAGCTCGGTTGGTCCTCCAACCGCCTGTAGGGCGCCCCGCCCATCCTCACCAACCACAGCGGTATGTTCGCAGACCCAAGCCGCCGATCACTTTCATTCACACCCCACCGCGTGACTTGCCTTTGGCACGCCAGCTTGTAAAAAGAGAGTGGGCCCATCCGACTCTTTCATGATCCTCTCCCCTCCCCGTCTGCTCGCGGCCTTGCTCAGTGGCCTCCTGCTCCTTTCTTCCTCCTGTCACACCGTCCAAATCAAGCCCCGCCCCGGCAAAAAGCTGGCCGCCGGCGAATTTGAATGGGAACCCCGCCGCTCCACCTCCGGCCCCGTCCTCATTGTGGTGAGCCTGGACGACCAAGCCAGTTACGTCTACCGCAACGGGACTCAGATCGGTCGGAGCACCATCACGCTCGCTCAAGACGGCGGCTCCTCCCCGACGGGCGTGTTCACGATTCCGCCCCGTCACGAAGCCACCGCGAGCGACGCGCCTTGGACCGGAACGGCGTTGCTCACCGGGGATCTCCCAGCGGACCGGGGAACGCTCCAAGGCGTGCGCCTGCCGTTGGCCTTTTCCGAAAAACTCTTCGATGCCACGGCCGTCGGTGCCACCGTGGTCATCACCCGCAAGAACACGGCTCCCACACAATCCGCCCGGCCCGCGTCGGTTCTTCTGTCTAGTGACGTTCAGATGCGCCCTGAGGACGTGGCCGGCGAGGGCGAATTCTGGGATCCCGCTCTCAGCGAAGACGGCCCAGTGGCTCTGGTGCTGAGCGTGGAAGACCGCACCATCTACGTTTACCGCGGCGGGATGCTCATCGGGAAGAGCGGGGTCACCATCTTGCCCGGCCAGGACAGCGGAGCCCAAAGCGCTGTCTTTCTCATGCTGGAAGGAGAGCTGCCTGGAGAGAGCGAATTCGTCCCGGGAGTGAAGCAACGTCCCTGGGCCGTGCTCAGCCTGGACGGAGGCGCACAGCTCACGGATCCGGTGGCAGAGCTTCGTAAGCGTCTTCAGGTTCCCAAGGCCTTCACCAAGAAAGTCTACCCGCTTTTGCAACCCGGCACCCTCCTCATCGTCACCAGACAATCCCTCGCCCCCAAGAACCGGACGGGGGCCGACTTCGCGATTTTTGGTCCCGGTGAATGAAGCCTCCCGGCTCTGGAGCATTGGGCCGGTCCGGGAAATCGTCCTGCTTGCCGTCAACGTCCCTTTCCCTGAAGCTGAAACATGGAGATCTTCGGGAATCCGATCCGGCCCTCGGTCGTCCGCCAGGCCAATCGACGCCGGGAAGCTTACGCGCGCCGATTCGCGGTCGACCCGCAAGCTCAATACCCGCTGCGCTGCCACCCAGAGCCGGCGCTGGCCGGGCTGATCGACTTCGACACCTTGGTGCTCGATCCCACCGCAGCTCCCCTCCCCTCCACAGACTCCATCATCATCGGCACCATCCGGATGGGTTACGGGCATTACCGGATCGCCTTGGCCATGGCCTCGGCGGCCCAGGCGCTTGGACTCCGTCCCCTTTGGCTGGACCTCCTTTCGCTGCAAGGGACGCCGGGAGCCGCGATCATTGCGCACCTCGAAGGCCTCTACAACCTCGGCTCCCGCCTTTCCCACAGCCTTCCCCTGTTTGACCGGTTCTACTGGGAGCCGCTCACCACCACGGGGTTCCAGAGGCTCGACTACAACGCTCGCGACCGGGAAATTTGCCGTTTGATGGCCCCGGTCTTCGCCAGTCTGGATCCGGAGATTCCCGTGATTGGCACCCACTCCTGGCCGTCCCAGGCGGCCGTTCACGCCGGAATGCGCCGGGTGGTCAACGCCATTCCGGACAATTGGCCGCTCGCCCTTCACCTGGCGGAGGGAACCCGTCACACGGTGCAGTCGCCATCCGCTTACTTGGGCTATCGCGCCCTCAAAGACATGGGCCGCCCCGGAGAAATCCTGCGGCCCATGCCCGCGTCCGATCTCCGCCTCACCGGGCATTACATCGATCACGAGCTGGTCCAGCATCTGGAGGACGACTGCGCGGCGCGGATCCGCAGAGTGGAACGGCACGAGCCGCGCCGTCTTCTCATTTCGATCGGGGGAGCGGGCGTGCAAGCGGAGATCATTGCGGCAGTCCTCCGGCATTGCGCCCCTCTCTTCCGGGAAGAACGGGTGGTCCTCTTCCTCAATGTCGGCCATCATCGCCACGTGCTCGATCTCGTCACAACGACGCTGGATCAACTCGGATTGGAACCCATGCTGCACGCGGACTGGCCCCGCACCCGGGACTTCGCCAGCACCGCCACCGGCCACGATGTCCGCGGGATTCATCTCTTCTACCATCCAGAAATCTTCCCGGCCGTCTATACCACCAACCTCCTGATGCGGGCCAGCGACCTCCTGCTCACCAAACCGAGCGAACTCGCCTTTTACCCGATCCCGCGGATCTTTATCCGGCGGGTCGGCGGTCACGAAGCCTGGGGAGCCATCCACGCCGCCGAGTTGGGAGAAGGAACCATGGAGTGCCCTTCCACTAGCGATTTGCTCCGGATTCTCGATTTGCTCCTCACCGAAAACGATCTGATCCGGCTCTACCTGGATTCCATCCTCCGGCATCACGCCGCCGGACTCTACAACGGGGCGTATCAAGCCGTCGAGTTGGCGAGGGTTCCGTAGTGCTGAGATCGGGAATCGAAATCGAAATCGAAATCGAAATCGAGGACGAGGAGGAAATGGGATCCCCACCAAACCCTCCTTTACATGGCATCACTCCTGCTCTCAACGGTCCTCCATGCCGCGAACCCCAGACCTCCAGGAATTCATCGGATGGACCTCGGACACCGCGCCGAGCCCCTTTCAGACTCGCCTGCACGACTACATCAACCTGAAGTTTGCGGCGCGCGGCTTCCCGATCGTGGGCGATCCGGCGAACTTTCCTTTCCTGGAGATGGGCAAACCTCTCATCGCCAACTTCCAGGAGCGTCTCCGGCTCCTTTCTGATCATCTCTGTCCGGTCGATGGCGCGATCGAGGGATTCCTCCGCGCCTACCTTGCCGAGACAGGCGTCTTCGCTCCTGAGGAGCCGCTGATCCCCGGGCAGGCCTTCATTCTGGAGCGGCATGGCATGGCGCGGGTTCTTTCGCTGCCCGCCGAAGGTGACCTCTTTGAGTCGGCCATCATCTCCTCTTATCGGGTCTTTCAAGGAGTCTGCCACAATCCCAAGAACGACCGCCGCACCACCCAGGGCGTGTTCCACGTGACGGAAGGCGGTTACCCGATCCCGGCGGACAAAAAAGCCGTCCCCAAGGTCACCTTTGCCCACCTCCTCAAAGCCGCACTCCGGCCGCCGCGCGAGTTGATGGTGCTCCCCTTCACCGCCGGTCAGCCGCAACCCGCGGAAGTGTTCGTCTCCCTCTTGCTTCGACCCTTGGTCTGCCCGGAGGTTCCCGGATTCACTCCGGCCAAGACGATGGAAACGCGCTTCTTCGCTCCCGGAAATCTGGTGAGCAATCTGGACTTTGTGGAGTCGATCTTCGGCAATGCCGGGGATCCTCATCTCCCGGTGAACAATGCGCGCCTCGATGTCGATCATTGGTCCGGGCACACCGGATGCGTCATCCTGGCTCCCCAATTGGTCACTCTGCGCAAGAAGGACGTCGGTTTGCCCCATGTGTCCGCAGCCACCGAACGGCAGAAGCGGGATGGCATGTGCTGGGAATCTCCCGATGAGCCTTATAACGACGGCGGTGCTTTCAAGATCACTTGCCGCGATCATCAAGGAGTGATCGTCACCTTGATCGCCGACAACTACTTCGGTTACTGCAAAAAGGAGGTAAAGACTCAACTCAGCTACGCCGCCAATCTGCTTGGCCTGGCAGAGGAGGAGCACGCCGGTGGAGCCCTCGCGTTCCCTGCTTTTGATCTGGGTGAAATTTTCCAGCTCAGTCACCACCGCCAGATCGTCGATCACCAGTTCGACAAAGTGACCGAACGTTTCGGCGATCGCTTCCATCTTCAACCGGAAGGCTACGGGATCGATCAGCTTTACCCGGATATTGTCTATGTTCCGGAGAATGTCCACATAGACCTGCATCGCCAGCGCGTTTCCTGGATTCGCAACGGTCAAGAGCACGAGCTCCGCTTGCAACCTGGGTGGACCTATGTCCTGCCGTCTGGTTACAAAGTCGAGATGGTGAAGCCTTCGGAGGGCCAACGTTGGCGGCTGATCGGGACGAATGCGGAGGGCACGCTCTGCCACAAACCTTGTACGGTGTCCGGCGGAGGCAAATCAGAAATTTCCAAGTCACTGGCCGACGCGATGCAGACGGGTCCCATTCTAGTGCGGGACTTCGCCCATGACCTGCGCATGGCCCAAGAAGTGGTCAGTTACGATTTCTCCAAGCGATTCAAGCGCCCCATTGATCCCGACAGACCGGGCCGATCCTTCCTCGATCCGGGCCGTTCTCTCGGATCCGCGATTCGCCTCTTGGCGGAGAGTCCGGAATATACCGAAGCATACAACGCCTGGGTCCGCAGTTTGCCGCGCACGGTCCGGGACTTGTGCCTGACGATCAAACGCTTCTGGAAGGAGGATTGGGGCGACGACTGGGCCCATCATTTCCATGTCGATAGCATCAACGGGCAACCCGGCTTTGAACTGAAATATCGCGACTCCAAGCTGGTCACCACCTACCTGAGGATTGGTTTCCACGAAGATGGAAGCTGGCGCACGTTTGGCCTGCGCAAGGATTTCCGGCAGGCGGAGAAGTTACAACGTGAAGACGACATCACTGCGTCCATCACAGTACCCGCGGCCGCCCTCACAGGCCTTCATCCGGATGTGCGTCATGCCTCCCTTAAGTTTATCCAGAACTGCGAGTTCCGGCTATTTCAGCGTCCCGACGACGCGATCCACCGCGGCTATGACAAGACAACGGAACTGGACTTCTCTAAGCCGGGCCATTTCTTTTCCAACTTTGAGCCGGTCACGCGGGATCAGGCCAAAGCGATGTCTGAGGACACCATCCGTTTCGGGAATTTCACCAAACCGATGCAGCAGTGCATTCTCGATTTCCTGGCGGCGGATCGCCCTGCTTATGTCATGGTCTCTTCGGAGCCACGTCTGGTAGATGGCAAACCGACTAAAAATCCGCGCTATCTCCAGGATCGTCCCGACCTCGCCGCCGGCCGGGCCGAGTATTTGGCGGAGCTGGGAGCCCGTCTTTACCGAAATGTGCCGTTCGCCGAGCCTGCTCCTTCACCCGTGAACGCCGTCCTCCCGGGCCGTCGCAACAATCCGGCCGAGCCAGGGATCCGCCCGTTGGCGGTTTTCAACCCGATCCACTACCAAGAGCTGCCGGAGCTCTTCATGGATTTTATCTCCAGTCTCACCGGCAAATCCCCCTCCACCACCGGAGCGGGGTCCGAGGGCGCGCTGACCAAGAGTCCCTTCAACGCTCTGCCCCCGATCATCGATCTCAACAACGCCCTCGTCTCTTATCTGCTTACGGAGTATCCAGCTTACTCAAGCGCCGCCGGATATATCGGAAGCAAATACCGAGTCGATCACGATATCTCCCTCATCGTTCCTGAGATTTGGAGCCGAATGTTTATTCCGGAGCGCGATCCGCGGTTCCTCATCGGCAAAGGCTATCTCGAACCCGTCAGCGACTTCACCCACGAGGGCCGGACCATCCTGGCGAGTCGCCTTGGTTATCGCATCACCGAAAGTTTTGTGCATATCTTCTTTGGCCGGGTCTTCAATGATCCCGCGACCCTTTTCCCTCCCGATATGCTCCGGCCCGAACTGCAGGACCTCGGGGAATTTGTCGATGGCATCGACAACATCGTGGAGACCCATCAACGGGTCGCCCTGAGCTACTTCGAGGATGGCTCCGTGGAAATGGCCTGCCCGCCTCTGCGTGCCTTGCTGCATATTATGGCCCACGGCCACCACGAGGGCCGCGACGCCCAGCACCCGGACTTCCGCGCTCTCTTCACCCGCCAGGCCCTCCTGGATAGCGACTGGTATCCAGAACGCCTCCGGACCAAGCTCGCGGTGGACCGAGACCTGATCATCCGTCAAATCGATCACCTCCGCCGGTTCCTGGCCAAGGATCAATACCGAAGCGAAGCCCAGCGCCTCGGCTTGACTGGCAAGCTGGAACAACTGGAAGACAACCTCGCCGCCATCGAGAACCATTCCGAACGCGCTCTCTGGAGGCTCGACGGCACGATCGGGTGCGATCCATCAGTCCGCCCGCGTGCTTGAAGGCGGGGGATTCGTCCCCAAAAGCGAGGGCTGGGGCGAGCGGGCGATTGATGAACCCGACCATGCCCATTTGATCGCCTCTCTGCTCAAACGCTGGACTGAAGGACCAACCGCGCCACCATTCCCCCCATGACCCGCGAGGAAATCATCGCCAAGCTCCGCAAGGTTGAAGCCTTGTTTCACGGAACCGAAATCGAGGGCGAGAAACTGGCCGCCCAGTCGGCACTGGACCGCCTCAATTCCCAGCTCGCCCAACAACCCGAAGCGCAGGAAGAATACCAATTCAGCCTGCCCGATCCCTGGAAGCGCAAGCTCTTCCTCGCGCTGGCGCGTCGCCACGGCTTGAAACCCTACCGGCTCCCCCGCCAACGTTCTTCCACGGTGATGCTGCGCATCTCCCGCACCCGCCTCGATCGGAGCTTCTGGCCGGAATACACCGAACTGTCCAAGCTCCTCACGAAGTATCTCCAGGAAGCCACGGACGACATCATCTCCCGGGGAGTCCACGGCGACCTCTCCGAAGCTCCGGAGCAAGCCAACCTGCCGTTGATCTGAGGCGTTTTGTCCGCGCAGACTACGATCTCGGTCTTACTCTCGACACTCCGCCGAAGCCACACATAAAGGACACAAAGCCCTGCCCCACCCGAGACGGAGGCCCACCCCCATAAGTGAAGTTCGTCAGGAGAGGTAATGCCGAGCCCAGGTTGGATTCCAACCATAGTGCCTGGAATCGGCCCAGGAGCCGTCTGCCGCGACAAGAGGATGACCCCTGGGATGAGGAGAAGTAACGCGAAGCCCAGAATTTCGCGAGGATCATTCCGTGATGAAGTTTGATTCGCCATCGTCCTGCCAGTGCGGCACTCCCCAACTCAAACGAATTGCTGAAGGCGAAACGCACGCCGGGAAGGCTATCTCTGGCAAAACCTTCGAGGAAACGGCATGAGCCAAGGTTTCTCAAGCCTGAAGGGCTTGCGAACTCTAGCCCAGGGTTTGCAAAACCCTGGGTTGCCGGACAAGACAATGGTTCAACCCCGAAGGTGGTTGCGTAACTGTATCGTGCGCGAGTCCGCAACCGCCTTCGGGGTTGGAACCCGGTTCCCGGATCGTGTCCCAGGGGTCCGTGGAACCCTGGGCTTGGATTCGGAAGCCCGTTGGGCTTCATCCCTACCGACCGACTGGATCCCTGGTCCAAATCAACCACCACTCGACCACTCCATCAGCACGGGAAGCCGTGCCGCTACGGGGCGCGCGGCGCTACGATGCCACTTGTCCCGTCGCGAAAGTCGCGCATACTACGTGCCCCTCCGCGAAAATGCCCAAGGTCTACCTCAAAACCTACGGTTGCCAGATGAACGAGCGCGACTCCGAGCAAGTCGCCCGGATGTTCGTGGACCGGGGCTATACCCTCATCCCGACGGAGGACGAGGCCGACGTGGTCCTCATCAACACCTGCTCCGTGCGCGATCAAGCCGAGCAAAAGGCGCTCAACAACATGGCCCGGCTCCGCAAGCTGCGGGATGAACGCCGCCACGTGGTCTACGGATTCCTCGGCTGCATGGCGCAGAGCCGCGGAGCGGAACTCGTCACGGATTTGCCGCACCTGGATCTCGTCGCCGGCACCCAGAAATACCACAAGGTGGTCGATCACGTGGAGACCCTCCTCCGCTCCAGGCTGAACCGGGAGATGGATGACCTCCGGCAACCGATCATCGACACCGGTGAGGAAGCCGAGTCCCAGAACACGATCCGTGACCACGTCGAAGGCGACCGCCGGGTCAGCGCATTTGTGAGCATCATGCAGGGGTGCAACATGAAGTGCACCTTCTGCATCGTCCCCTTCACCCGTGGACCGGAACGCTCCCGACCCATCGCAGAAATCGTCGACGAAGTCCGCCGCCTCGTGGCGACCGGGACTCGCGAAGTCACGCTGCTCGGCCAGATCGTCAATCTTTACGGGCGGCACGAATTCCCGGTGATCGACGGCAAAACGCCGTTTACCCAGCTTCTCGAAGCGATCCATGAGATCGAGGGCATCCGGAGGATCCGGTTCACCTCGCCCCACCCGGTCGGTTACAAATCGGACGTGATCGAAGCCTTTGCCCGTCTCCCGAAGCTCGCGAGCCACGTCCATTTCCCCCTGCAATCCGGCTCGGACCGCATCCTCAAACTGATGCACCGGCCCTATAAGGTGGAGAAATTCGTCTCCATTTGCGAGCGGATGAAGGAAGCTCGTCCGGACATCGCCATTTCCACGGATATCATCGTCGGCTTCCCCGGGGAGACCGAAGAAGACTACGAGCAGACCAAGGAAGTCGTGCGACGCGTCCAGTTCGACCACGCCTTTGTCTTCCGCTATTCCCAGCGTCGGGATACTCCGGCCGCGAACCTTCCCGATCAGTTGCCCGACCGGATCAAAGAGGAGCGCAACCAGGATCTCCTCCGGCTCGTGGAATCGATTTCGATGCCGAAGTTCGCCGCAATGGTCGGCCAAAACGTGGAGATCCTCTGCGATGGCCTGAGCAAGCGGAATGCTGAGCGTCTCTCCGGCAGGACGAGCACGAATCAGGTTGTCATTTTCGAAGGCAAGGAACGCCACATCGGCGAAGTGTTCGATGTTCACATCCGCGAAAGCACCGGTCACACCCTTTACGGAGATCCCATTCTCCCTACTTAATCATTCATGGAAGCGCTCTACCGCCTCTGTTACGAGGACATTCAGCTCAAGCCGACGGCCATTCTGCTCGGTCTCGCCCTCGTAGCCATCCATCTCGCGGCTTGGTTTAAGAAAGAAATCGTCCTCGCCTTTCTCCCCAAGGTCCCGCGCCATCGTGAGATCGGGATCGGCCTGCTCCTGCTCGGCGCGGTTTGGTCCTATTGGCTGGTCTGTTACATGGATTTGGGCGAGTTCTACGCGGTGGGGAACTTCGTGAAGCTCTTTATCCCGATCTCCTTCGTTCTGGTGGCCTACTACGCTCCTGAATTCCTCGCAGTGCGGGCAGCCGGGATCGTGATGATGCTGATGGCCGGACCCGTGCTCCAGGCCGCCTACTTGGAACAGCCCTTTACCCGGTTGCTCCTCCCGATCATCGCATACGTCTGGATTATCGTTGGGATGTTCTGGGTCGGCATGCCGTTCCTGATGCGCGATTGGATCACCTGGATCGTCGCCAAGGACCATCCGAAGCGCTGGACCTACGCGTGTGGAATCGGTGCCGGCTATGGTCTGCTCATGATTCTCTTTGCCGCCACTTGGCAAGGGTGAGCCCTTGATCGTAGGGCGGACATTCTTGTCTGCCCAAAAAGGCGAAACATCCGGATGGGCAGACAGGAATGTCTGCCCTACGATCGCTCACTCGATCCCGCGCCATTCTGGTCTTCCTATGGAGCCCACCCCTCTCCTCCAAACCCGGCCCCGCGTTCTCGTGATCCGCGGCGGGGCGATCGGGGATTTCATCCTGACGCTCCCGGCGATCCGCCTGCTGCGTGAGGGCTTACCCAATCCCCATCTCGAAGTTCTCGGTTACCCGGGGATTGCCGCCTTGGCCACCGCCGCTGGCTTCGCCGATGCGGTCCGATCCATCGAACATGGCGCCATGGCTCCGTTCTTCGCGCCCGGCGCCAAGCTCGATCCGGGCCTTTCGGGGTACTTCGCCAGCTTCACGCTGGTCGTCTCCTATCTCTATGACCCGGATGGATTCTTCGCCGGGAACCTGAAGCGAGCTGGAGTGAAGACGCTTTTGCAGGGCTCTCACCGGATGGAGGAAACCTCCGAGATTCCGGCGGCGGCCCAACTCGCCCGGCCCTTGGAACAGGTCGCGCTTTACCTGGAACAGCCCTGGGTTTCGCTCGGCCTGCAGCCGCCCTCCGCTCCCCCTCCCGTGATCGCCTTTCATCCGGGCAGTGGCAGCCCCCGCAAGAATTGGGGCTACGAGCGATGGGCAGAACTCGCATCACTCCTGGACGCGGAATCCTTCCTCATCGTCAGCGGCGAAGCCGAACGGGCCACGATCGGCGATCTCCTCGCCAACTTGGAACGGCGAGGAATCCGCTTCCAGCATCTTGAAGGAGCCCCGTTGCCGGAGGTCGCCAAGGCCCTCGTGGGATGCCAGCTCTACGTGGGGCACGACAGCGGGATCTCCCACCTGGCAGCCGCCTGCGATCTTCCCTGCGTCCTGCTCTTCGGCCAGACGAACCCGGAGATCTGGGCCCCACGCAATCCGGCCGTCACAGTGCTGCGCGCCCCGGGTGGACAACTGGCGTCCCTGACGCCGGCAGCTGTCGCGGAGAAGCTGAGCGCTGAACCTCGTGCGGAAGCGGAGCGAGCCACCGAGGGATAGGCTGGTAAAAGGTTTGGGGTAAAAGATTGAAGCGTGGGTTTGAACTTTTTACCCCCAATCTTTTACCAGCTACTTCAGAGGTATGGCTCTGATTCTGCTGTCGAAAATCTGGCTTGGAGTTGCTCCCATCGCCGTATTTTTGGCCCGGGAGGTCAAGGCAAGTGCTCCGCCCCGTGGTGAATCGAACATTGGGCGCACCACAAAGAGCACGAAGGGACACGAAGGATGGAGGTTGCGGAGATTTCCGGCGCAGTCGGAGGATAGGCATTCCTGCATGTCCCCAGTGGCCGTCGTTTCTGGGAGGACGCTGACGGAAGTGTCTGGAAAATCTGGACGCTACTGGATTGTAGCCCGCACGGTAAAAGTCCCGTGGCTGTTGGAGGTGCTTTCCGTGGCGCCGAAAAAGTAGCGGCTGAACTGCGGCTCCGCTTTGTCGAACCCGCCGATCGTCACTTCCTGACCGCTCTGCACCGTCACGGTCGTCGCCAGATTCATGTAGGTCACATACTGCTCCCGGCCCGTCAGATAGGTGTTTAGGCCCCGCTGCCGGAACACTTCCGGGTCCACGATGGTGACTGCGGAAATCTGCGGCATGACCGTTAGGTGGATCAGATTGCCTTCCACCACCGGCTGCACCACCATTCGGGTCCCTTCCTTTTCCCACCGGATCTGCGGCACCTCGAAGTGACCGGTCGCCAGGATGATCAGGTTCGGATTCCCTCCCACCATGGGCGAAATCCCCAAGACCGCGCCATACATTCCATCCGCCACATAGCGGGTGAAGTAATCGATCATCGGCACGTCCCGCGCGATCTCGATGAAGCCTTCCCGGCCGGATTGCACCAGGATGAACTGTGAGTTCAGGCTCGATCCGCCGCTGCGCTGGTTGATCACGTCGATGTCGATCGCGCCAACTCCCCGTCCCGGTTGGACGATCACCGGGCCGCCACCCATGTTGCGATGCACCACGCCGGGCGTCCCGGGGAGATTCCCCCCGATCACGACATCCCCCACCCGGCCCCGGACTCCGCCCGTGACCTGGACGCCTTTGACCGATTCGTTGTTCATGGATCGGGCGATGAACTCGATCTTCACGTTCGGCGCCGGCTTCGTGAGGTGAGGCAGCATCTGGCGGATCGTTTCCACCTCCCCGGGAAGGCCGATCACCCGAAGGTTCCGTGAAGCCCGGAACACGTGATACTTGCCGCCACCGGTGAGCGTGCTTTGACACAACTCTTCGACAACCGCCAAGTCCGCCATGCCGAGGGGAAAGTCCCGGCTCACCATGCCCTCCGGCACCGTTAAATCAGGCAGTTTGGACTCTTGCGCCCAGCCCAGCCCGAGCCACACGATCAGGCAAGCGAACACCCATCTCCGCGTTTTCATGGCTCCACTCTAACCCGAGCCGGCCTCGCTCGCCAAGCCAATGCGAATTCTCACAGGTCGATCGCGCCGTTGTCTCCGGAGCGGACGATGCGAGGCCTTTGCCACGCGGAGGGTTGGAAAATCAAGGCGCGACGCAAGGTATTTTGTTCCAGAATGCTTTCCAATCGACACGCAAAAAGCATGGCACCAAGAATCGATACCCCTTTGCGGTGAACTCGTGCAGACCGCAGAGGGGCGGAGGAGCAGAGGTCGCGGAGGGATTATCAACGTTCAGTTTTGGCGATCGCGATGGTCAACGCACAGAATGTCGCCTGGCACCACGAGCTACGGCGACTAAGCTGGAGCAGCGGAGTTTTCTTCGGCGGGAATCGCCGTCATCGACCTATCGGCCCTCGACTCCGGTGCCCACGACCGCTTGAATCACGACAAAGTCTTTGCCAACGAAGGGGTGGTCCGGATGGTGGGCAAACAATTCAACCTGGGAGACGGCTTCGGAGGAAACCCCGATGAGCCCGGAGGGCTGATCGCCCGGGAATTGGGAGGAATCCGCAGTACGTTCGGTGAGGCGCTCCGAGTGATCGTCCTCGAACCCGCCCAAGTGATTTCCAAGCTGCGTTAGGTAACGGTTGGTAGGAGGAGGTGGTGCGTGAGCGGCGCAGCTGCCTCGCCAATCTTCCAGCGACCGCCCGGGATTCTCTCATTCTTTTTCTTGGGTGGGTTGGCGGCTAGGTCCAGGACCGCGATTGGCCGCAAGTGGGTTCGCGCTGCGGCCACGAGATCGCGCCACTCATTCAAGGACGGCATGTCGAGAATCGCCCAATGACCGAGATTGAAGCCGGGTTTGTCCACGCGAAGGTGAGTGCCGCCGTGGAGGGCACCACCGGTCCAGCCGCCCTTACCCCCATTGAGGCGGTTGTCGAACTGTGCCCAGGTAACCAGCGCCGGACGGGGCTTGCCGCCGTAAACCATTGGCCGCACGCGTGAGTCCGCGTCGCGAACCCCAGAGGCATCGAGTTCCAGCTCGATGCTTTCGGGCACAAGAACGACGAACTCCATGCCACGCCGTAGTTCGGAGGCGGTGGCTTGGTCGCTGAAGCGTTCCTCCACGATGTCGGCAATTTGGTTCTGAAGCAGACCCTCGATGTCCAATAGGGCAAGTAGCGGTCCAGCGAGCGCGGGGTGAGTGCTTACCTTGAGGACTTCGGACACGCGGGAGTAAACATCCTGTGCCCCCTTGCGCAGGTCGGCTTCGTAGATTTCCTGGTCATCGGGTTGCCTGACGGGTACAGGGGCCAGCCATTGGGTCTTGGTAGGAAGAATGGGCTGGGACTCTGGCTTGACCGCGTCCCGTCCGAGGAAAAAAGCGGCGCAGTGGCGGCCTGCGTCGAAGTCACGCCGCCGAGCCAACTCGCTCATGAAACCCGCGAATGCACTGATGGGGTCGCCCAACAGTTTGAGCGGTATGGTTTCGCCCTCCTGCCTGCCAGCTTTGTAGGGGGTCACCGCGATAAGTCTCGCATCTTCATGCTTACCGCCTAAGCCGAGTGCGAGGTCGAAGTAAAGCGAAAGATGAGCCCAGAGCCAGTCAGCCTTGCGCGCGAGTAAGGCGGGGAGCTTGAAGCCGTTCTGGTCGTATTCGTGCACATCGTCCGCCATGTTTTCCAATTTGAGTTCCCGCAGGACCCGCTTCAACTCACCGGTCTGGCTGCCGTCCCCAGGAGGGATCAGGTCGCCGGCACGGCTGCCGAGGAACATGTTGCAACCAGCGGTAAGCGCCATCCGGAGTTTTTGAGCGAGCGAATCGTCCACCTCCCTGATGAGCGCCCGTACGCTATCTCGGAATGCGAGGCGTGCCGCGAAGTCGTCGCGTGTGGAGAGCACGCCATCCGCCTCGCGACTTCGTCCCTGATGGATTAGCAGGCCGACGACATTGCCGATCAGCGACATCAGTCGGGGTAGGGTTGTGAGCCGCCTTGCAGCGTCCGGGCTGCCCAGGTTAAACCAGCGGGCCTCTTCCATTCCTGTCTCGATCAAGGTGGGCACGTTGAAGGGATCATCCTCGGGGCTGACCGACGGATCCACGAAGATCACCCGCCGCAGGTAAGACTGCTCCTCGCGACCATCCACGAAGGACACCATGCGGTAGGCTTCGCGCACCGGGTCGTTGTTGAAAACGCCGCCATCCGCGTAGGCAAAGGGGTGCTCCGTGGCTTCTGCCTTCTTTAGTGCTGCAGGCCATATAGAGTGCGCGTTCAGAGCGGCATCGCCATCTTTGCGCCAGCCATACTCCCATGAAAAGCGCTGTAGCACCGCAGGAGCGAAAGCTCCTGGAAACGCGCCGGACGCAATGGCAGTGGCTGCGATGACAGCCCATGATTCACGCTCTTGATAGTTCCAGGCTACACCGTCCTTGGACTCCCCATTATGCAGACGGAACCAGCGCGGCGGATACTTGGGCGCTGCCGGTGAACGACGGGAGAGCACTTCGATGGCATCACTGGGCAACTCATAGTGTTCCTGTAGCGCCTCCATAACCCTCTTAGAGGCTTTAGTTATTATTTCCGATTCTCTTATATACTCGACTTCAGCGTTGTTGCTTTCATCCGCCTCATTCGTTTTGATGTCGCGGTCGAAGAGCAAGTCAAAGACACGCAGATCCTTGTGCAGGCGCGATCGAAGCGCATCACGCAGACCAGGCAGTGCTTCCTCATTTGTGGTGAAGACGCTGGTTGCATCCGCCACAAAGGGAGTGAGGCTTGTGAGCGTGCAGGCATAGAGGCAGCGTCCGGCCAGCAGGCGGCGCTGCCAGAGGATACTTTGCCCATTCTGCGGCAGCAACAGCGTGCGGGCGATGTGGTAAACGGCCTCACTGTCCAACAGGCCGGGAGCGTGCCTGAGAGCCTCCTGCCGGGACTTCCCACCGCCTCCGAGCAGCTTCTCGAGGTTGATTAGCTCAACCCATGCGCGCTCCTGAAGATCCTGGGCCACCTGTGCCGCCACCAGATCCTCGCGCAGTTCATCGCTAAGTTCGTCCAGCTTCAGTCCGGGGTAAAGAGTGGCCAGCCGTAGCTTCGCGACATCCACTTCCTCCTGGGTGCGCCAGGTCAGCCCGCGCAGCATGAGAGCGAGAGAGAGGCTGCCGGCGCTCGCACCAGAGAAGACGTCAACCTCAACCTTGTCATAGTCCAAACGGGCATCGCTCTTATTTGCCTCGGCAATGCGCAAGAGTGCAAGCTTGATTGCCTCTGTTAATGCAGCACCGCTGAATGCCCCCAAGGAGACACCGCCACCCATTGCGAAAGCAAGTTTCAATGTTTTTGGCATAAGGGTCTTAGGTATATGCTTCGTCGTAAGCTTTGGGGCCAGGTAAAATCTGCTTAGATTGTTTGAGAATAGCGAAAGTGATGGGTGATTTTGCCTGGGACCGTTCGCTTTGAAAGCCACGGGCCGAACAACTCACGATTCGTGATCGACGATTTTTGCTCCATGCTCAAGGAGCTGGTGGACTTTATCGCCCTCCTCGGCCCACGGACTGAGCAACTGATCGAACTTGGACCATTCCCCGATCTCCAAGCGCATGGCTCCCAACACAAACGCCGCCTGTTTCAGGGTGGTATCCATGTTGAAAGGGTGATCGGGATAGGCGATGGCTTGCTTGTAGAAGGCCGCCGCCTTACGGAAGTCCCCCAGATAGAGGTTCGCCTCTGCCATCGTGGCGATCGACCAATAGTCCCGGGGCGCTCGCTGGGCATGGCGGAGAGCAGTCGCTGCGGACTTCTTTGCCAACCCTTCGTCCTTTTTATAGACCTTGGCCAAAAAAGCCACATTGATGGCGTGATAGAAAATTTGCGCGTCGTCCTGGTGGAGGAAGCTTTGCAACAAAGCTTCCCGGTAAAGGTTGAAGGCTTCTTCGGGAAAAGGGTGTGCCAATGACGGCACCTTCGGAAGCACGAACCCCTCCGAGGACTCCAGGGTGTCCCCGGGGCTCTCATAGAGCCAGAGCCTCTTCAATTGGCCTGCCAACGAGCCCATGAGATCCGTGTGATCCCCATCGACGTCGAAGCGCCCGTCAGCGGGGCGCGCGAACGTGTGGCGGAGCAGATCTACGGCCAAGTGAGGATGCCCCATGCGCTCGAGCTTAAGCGCCTGCTTGATGATCTGCTTTTTCTCGCTCGCCGGCGCAGCGACCACACTCTGAGGGTCGAAATCGGCAACAACGATGATCTCACTCTGCTTGGCTTCCGCTCCGGTCAACGGTTTTTCCGCCAAGACGGATTCCACCAGTAGCACCGAATCATCTTCCGGCGACTTGGGTTTGATGAGATTGAAGTGGTCTCCGTTGACGAAACAACAGAACGAGTCGGGAAAACATCGATGCGCCGTCCACTCCGGGACGAATTGATCCTGCAATCCGGCAGCCGACCACAGCCGAAAAGGGTAATGATCCACGGTCGGAAACCGGGTTTCCCAGTCCTTTCGCAGGGTACGGATGAATTCCCCATCGGCTTGCACGTTTTGGATTTGCCGTTTCCAGCCGCTGAACAGTTTGGTTTTGTAAAGTCCGCGGCTCGGGGTCCCAAACATTATCAAGTGGCTGACCTTCCTCGCCAACTCTTCATTGTCCAAGATGGCCCGTTGCATGATCAGTCCACCCAGACTGTGAGCGACGACGGCTACCTTCTCATACCCCTTTATATGGGTACTGTACTGGGTGAATCGGGCGATCACGTTCTTCACGATCGCCGGCACATCGGGATCGGCGGACCAGATCCCGCACAAATCTGGAAGCAAAGATGTCGGATACCCCATGGCGAAGATGTCCCAATCCGGGAGCTTCTCGCTTAAAAACCCAGGCAGCTTCCCCCAGGTAGCGACGGTTCGCCCGGTGAAGCCGTGGATGAACACAATGGCGCGTTCCTTCTTCTTCGTTTGAGTGAAGCGAATCTTCTCGATCCGTTGAAAACTGACAGTGGTGCTCATGACTCCCTCTAAAATGAATCGATCCCTACCGATCAAACCCAGTGAATTAGCTTTGATCCCTCCGCAACGGCGTCGCAAGGGACACTTTGTAACAGAATCGTCGAACGTCCGGGTGGCCCACAGGACGCCTGTGATGTGATACGAGGGGGGAACCCATACAGTCTAGCTGCTTAATTGTCGCTTTGGTGAGGAGGAGCGCTGTCGGACATAACTGGGACGGGCCCAGCTGTAGCAGGAAAGATGCCGGGTCCGCAACGGATGCCTGCGATCAGGAGGCAGGCAGTCGATCTCGCGGATGATCTCGATGGCTGTCATGGAGGAGGACATTCACCCGCCAACTGCCCGAAGCTGTTACCTCGCTGGTGCAAGGCTTTCTGCACGTCGATTGTCATGATTCCTGGAGAACCTGCCGTCCAGTGTACGGCAGGCAAAGCGAGTCTCCAGGCTCACCAGCGTAGATGAGGATATTACTGTCGCACACCATGACCCTACTCGCGTTCCGGCAACTTTGAGTCTTCCCGCATTTCCTTCTGCCATGCCATTGGATCGGGGATCACGTCCTTCAATCCTCCCATCGCGCGTAGTTCGGCCAGGGCTTCCACACGTTTTGCGATCATCTCGGGCGTGGCCTTGGGAATTTGCCGCTTTGGTTTGTCCTCAGTGGCTTCCGCCATCGTCAGGACCACATGGGCACGGCCGGGTTTGAGCCACGTCGGCGGCGGCGATAGCAGCCGCATGCTCCCGTCCGCGGGGATCTCGATGTCGGTTTCCAGCGTGTTCATGCTCGTAAGAATAGCCGTTTCGTCTCCCCCGTAAAGTTCTCACTCCGCCGTCATTCGCTGAAGGTCTGGGTTCGGTGCGTTCTTACGCGCAGATAGCCTGACCCCAAGAATACATCGTAACATCGCCAATCGGCAATTATGCGACCGTCCAGTCCTCGAGGAGCAAACCTGGCACTCGGCGGAACTCATCTGTGTTGCCAGTAACCAGCGTCCACCCACGAGTCAAGGCAATCGCTGCAATCTGAAGGTCATGCGGACCAATGACCAAACCGCGTTTCTCCAAGTCGTGGCGCAGCCTCCCCGATTCCTCGGCCGCTGCATCATCGAACGGAACGGAGGCATGCCTAGCGAACAAGTCTCGGAGAATTCGGAGCCGCGCATCGCGATTCTCATAGCGATGCGCGCCGTGGAATAGTTCCACCTTGACCACGGCGCAAAGCCATACATCGGATGGATGAACTTGATCGAGCTTGCTTTCTAGGGCAGGACAACGCCCCTTGAGAAGCCGGATCCAGTGGTTCGTATCGAGCAGGAAGGCCATCACACTCACCAATCGTCGCGAAGTTCCGCCGGAAGTTCCGGCGCTTCCTCCCACTCCTGTCCTTCCAGAACTCCGTAATAGCGACTCCAATGTGCGGCGAAGTGGCCCGGTTGCCGGGAAGTCGAACGAACGGTGGACGGCTCCAGGGCGTGCAAATAGTCGAGCAACTTCTGCGCGATCGCCTCGGATTGGCGGGATACTTCTTCGATCAGATCGCTGCGAAAGGACATGAAGGAACTTGATCCACCGGGGGCTGCGGGTCAAACCAATCCTGGCACCACTCCCAGACATTGCCACTGAGATCGTAGAGTCCAATCCCGGAATCGTTTTGGGGTCAGGTAAAATCAGCATCGATGTTTCGAGAAGGACGAAAGTGAAGGGCGATTTTGCCTGGCACAGTCCGACGTCCTGTCCAGCGCTCTGGAAATCAGGTGCGGACTGATCACGGAAGAGTTGACGGCTTGGAAGATGCGATGCGGCCTCATGAACCCTGTTCATTTGAATCATTCGTCGCAACTGTGCAACAAAAAAGCTCCAAGCTTCGCATCCGCTGAAGGTCTGGACTTGGCTTGTTCTTACGGACAGAAAGCCTGACCCCAGGAACGCTAATGGAATGGCGTCCAAATTTCCCCACTACAAAGTGGCGTAGCTTCGACGCAGTGGCTTTAGAGCGGCTTCCCAGGAAGTCGGCTTCCAGAGGTGGCATAGTAACCAGCGGATGAATTTTACGCTCGTCT
>Ga0247843_1000172_pt1 | contig 148869 bp, 133 predicted proteins | sample LaCruzMarch2017__FD_192420 | JGI IMG/M metagenome (GOLD analysis project Ga0247843, IMG submission 192420) | Freshwater microbial communities from meromictic Lake La Cruz, Castile-La Mancha, Spain - LaCruzMarch2017_8m | ecosystem: Environmental > Aquatic > Freshwater > Lake | place: Spain... | reverse complement strand
TCGTTTTATAACCAAAAACGAAGACATTCGACATTAGGCAATATTTCGCCTGTAGAATATGAAGCAAGGTTAAAAAATCTAAACAATGTCTCTAACTAATTGTTGCAGAAAACTAGACCATTACACACTGATACTCCTGCTCGTGCATGAACTGCGCTTCATCAATCATCAACATTACATAATTTGTTTTCAAATTCTGTGCACGGGTACACATGTGATTGATGGCCCGTTTAAATTTTTCGGATTTGGTGCCATGCGTTTCAAAGATATTTTCCAAAGCTGATAATAATTCACCTAGGAATAAAAGTTCTGAAGGCCTTTCATGATGCCTATAGTGCATATGAAAGAACGCTACTCTTCCCTGATATCTCTCTTGAATTAACAACCTCATCCAAAATTTGATGGCTCTGCTTTTTCCAAGCCTAGACATTCCATATACGTATCCGCCTGGTACCTTGTTATCAATCCACTCACAAATTACATTGAAAAATTCTGCAATAGGAGGTGTATAAATTGCATATTCTTGTGTGAGCATAGGATGTTCAATCACTGTTATTGAGTCTGAAGTATCCATTTGTCACCCCTTAAAAGAAGCTTTTCTAGGAGGTGGAAGAAGCGATATAGGAATTTCCGCTTGCTTAGATGTACTATCAGCCTGTTTTCCAATTAGTATCTTCGTGTCAGGCGCGGCGCTTGTGTAATCTACTAATTCTTCACTTTGAAATTCAGCTATCAGTAGGCTTCTTGCTTCAAGATAGGCAGGCGGAACTCTTTTTTGCTTGCCATTAAGTGAATTCTCAACATAGCTCAAATACGCTGCGATTGGGTCAGCATACTTGGTGTAATGAATTATTTTTCTGCTGTACAGGGATGTAATTACTTTCCTCATTTCTAAAGTATGAGGACGCAAATGCCAAGGCGCTCCAGCTTTTAATATGCCAATTTCTGCACCATTTTCGGTGAATGCCTTTACGGTTCTGAGATCTTTAGGATTTGCTTCGATAAAAATATATTTGCCACAAAGATTATATGTCGCCTTTAAAGCATCGCTACTGTAAGTAGCTTTTAGATAGTTTATAAAAGGTTTCCTGCCAGAGTCTAATCCACCTTTAACACGCACTCGTTTACTAATCGATAAAAGTGCGCTTAACTCAGTTTTATTTGCATATTTCAGCTCTTTTTCGCTGGTTAAAAAGTCGAGATATTGAAGTGGACTGCGATAACCAATTGAGGAGTGAGGTTCAGCATTATAATTTGCCATCATTACGTCTAGAATTTCCTCCAGATGCTCTAGCTGAATAAAATATTTACATGCATTTATCTCTGGATTTTTTCTCCTTGCATCTGCAATTCCAGTTCCAGTTGTATTGGGGAGACGATGAAAGCCTCCTTTTTCTAATGTTTGAAAAAATCGTTCGATGAATGGTCGATCATCTGGCACATGCCGATTTAAAACAATAGGTTCAGAAATGCCATCAGATATCAGTTTCAGTTTTGATTTGACTCTACCTGAAACGTTAATTAAAGCCTCGTCAACACTAAACTCTTTCCACATAACTCCCTCCAGTCTAGATGAGTGACTAGAGGGGTATCCTGCCCCTTCATTATATTCAAGCCCAGGGATTGTTAATTCCCTAGGCTTCCATTTACTCAAGGCCATCTTAATAGTTTCTAAAAGATCTGTAGAATTGCATTCCTCTCGCAATGAGAGGTGGTATCCTAATATGGCCCTAGAAATTATCTCTTGTATTACTATCACCCAAAGACGATGAACGATTTTTGGTACAACTTCTCCAAATTGAGTTGGCACTAAAATACAAAAAATTGCATCTATATGATGAGCATCGCATTCAACACGATCATACGGATCTGTTATTGGGCGCTCTGTGCCATCTGATGTAGAAGTTTTCTTGTAGGCGTTTGTCGTCCCATTCGCTCTTATTGCTTCGACAGGGTTTTCCAATTTAAGCTTATTAACGTAAGTAGCTAATGATGCATAACCTCTGGTAACTCGATCAAATGGATAAGAGTTTGTTATTTCTAAACCTAATTCCGTACAAGCACTAATAAATCTTCTGTGTAATGCTTTTATTGAAACAATACTCTCCTTAACCCCCCGTCCTTTTTTGAAAACCTCTCGTTTAATCAGGTCATCCAAATTGGGGTGCTGTTTGAGTAATGCAGAAAATGCGCCGGATCTCCCATGAGTTGCAGAGGCATCTGATTTAATTGGGGCCTTACGGGTATATTGCTTGATTCGAATATATGGAATTAATGCTCGAAATCCATAGATTCGCTTATCTGGGTGCGTTTGAATACATTTACGCAGGAGCCTTAGAGCTTCACGCTTTTGAATGGGTGCTGATTCAGAAAATGGCTCATTGTTGATGTAAGCTTTGACAGCATGGCAACGTTTAATATAGAGGTCTTGCTGCACTTCAGATAGAGCACTCTCATCAGCTCTGGGCCAATGTGATTGATCAACAAACTCGCTATCTAGCTCAGATACCGAGAATCTACGTCTAAGTTCCGAGAAAGGTTTAACCATACACCCCCCATGTTTAGCCGAACAACATTTAGCTTCTTTGAGACAAAGAAGAATTTGGCTGAAAAACAACCTTGAGTTTGGGCTGTCAATAAATTATGATTGATAATTGGAGTACATTTTTTTTGTACAAAAATTTTTTCTGTCAAATTAAAAGATATTAAAGTGACAGAAAGTGTAACTATAGTTTCATAAATATGCAAGTTTTTAAATGGAAAATGTTGATAAAATGAAAATAAGCTCAATCGACTCTACAAGTCTTACACTTGTTGATCGCTTGAATATTTTGATTGGTGAAGAGCCAATAGCGGCATTTGCACGTCGAATAGGAATATCAAACAGCCTACTTCGGAAATATTTAGAGGGCTCACAACCTGGCGCGGATAATCTATCTCTGATCGCTAAAGCATGTGGTTGTACACTAGATTGGCTGATAGATGGAACACAACCTATGTTTCGAAGTGGTAACATCGCATTTGATCTCGATCCTACTATAAATCCCTCGGATATTATTTGGTTAGTTAAAACCTACAATTCAGCAACTTCCGATCAAAAAGTGGCTATAAGGTTGCTAATCAAAGCAATTGAACAGCCTGGTGCAAAGGCATGGTTTGAATTAGGTAATTCGTTAACGAAAATCGCAAACATATTCCCAAGCAGGAAAAAGAAAGCTAAACCTTCTCAAGAAAGTCTGAGTAGTGCTGCTATATCTGAAAGTCGCTAAAACTAAAGCCACTAAAGCACTTCTTTAAGTTTAAGAATAGCTCCTTGATCAACTAATCTAGACTTTGCATTTGAGCTCTATACCTGAAATGATTTCGGAATTTAGTTTATACACGTAACATCACTGAGATATTCAATAGCGATAAGAGCCTAAGTATAAACAAACACAGTTTTTACAAATGCATTCCGTGCTTATAGCCATCCCACCACTTTTATGCAGTTTACTAAAAACGTAGATTTGTTTGAAATGTTCACCGAGAGCTAACTTTTATTTGAAACTAATTCAAATAAAAGTTAGCTGAAAAGAAATTAAGTCATTGATTTATAGAGATCTAAGGAATCAAAGATTTATTTGAATGGACGGGTCCGTAATAAATAATCTACACTTGCCTTACCAGCCCCGCTAAATAATAAAGGTAAAAACATTAAGATATACAATAAAGGGAGTTTGTAATTACCAAACCCGTCACCCGCTTTGTCTGTTATGCGGTAGCCTGTTAATAATTCTGAAATCGTGTGCCACTCTGATGGCCAATGCACAGCTGCAATTGCAACCAACGTTAAAATAATTAAGCTAATTACAAAAAATCTAGTTGCTAAGCCAAGTACCAATGCAAATGCGCCAACTATTTCAAGCGATAATGCTAAGTTCCAACTAAAATCTGGCGGGAGTACATTAAATGGGAAAGGAAATGTAATATTTGAAAACCAATTTTCACCGTGTAATTTTTCAAAACCTGCTTCTCCGAACTCCCAAGCCAATATCAACCTTAGCGCTAATTGTGGTAGCCAGGTACCAATCGCGTCTAATCTTGTTCTAATTGCGCTATAAATAGTTATTATTTGATGTTGATACAAGATATTCCCCTTAAAGTAATCGTATCAATTAGTCGAAGGTAAATACTTAAACCTTACAAATGATTATGTTTTAGCTACTCCTTTAAAGTAATTGAAATAAATCCTTATGCCTAGTAGTAATGTGAGTACGGCGGCATAATATATCGGTTCTGTGACGTCCTTTTTCACCAGTAACAAAAAGTGTAAAGCGACTAGGATTGAAATTAGATATATTGATTGATGTAGCTTCTTCCAGTTTGTTTTTAATCGTTTAATCATGTAACTGTTAGAGGTCAATGCAAGCGGAATTGTTAACATAAAGGCGATAAAACCTGCCAAAATGCGTGGATGTTTTACAACGTCTTTAAAAATATCTTCCCAAATAAACGCGAAATCCAGCCATACATAAGTAATGATATGCATAGAGGCATAAAAAAACATAAATAAACCCAGCATTCGCCGCAGTTGAATCTGCCAAACTTGCCCAGTTACCAAACGTATTGGCGTCATACTGAGTGTTGCCAGTAAAATAACGAAAGCCCAAATGCCAGTAGAATGCTCTACAAACTCAACTGGGTTAGCACCTAGGTTATCAGTAAAGCCAAAATAAACAAGGCGCGCAAATGGTAGCAAGCACAATAACCACACTATTGCCTTAGCATATAAAACCTGTTTTTTATTCATCATTTTAAAATGTTAGAAGTTATTAAAAAGATCCATACCGGCATACATGTGAGCGACTTGTTCACTATAGCCATTAAACATTTTTGTTTTGATACGTCCGCCAAATAAGCCTGCACCTATTGGTTTTTCTGAGGATTGTGACCAGCGTGGGTGATCTACATTAGGATTCACATTCGCATAAAAACCATATTCACTTGGCCCTGCTTTTACCCATGTAGTTACAGGCATTTTTTCGACAAAACGAATTTTTACAATCGATTTCCCACCTTTAAAACCGTATTTCCAAGGAGTAACTAAGCGCACCGGCGCGCCATTTTGGTTGGGCAGCACCTCACCATATAAACCTACAGCTAACAAGGTCAGCGGATTCACAGCTTCATCCATGCGTAAGCCCTCGGTATAAGGCCAATCAAGAATTGGCGAACGAACACCTGGCATTGATTTAGGGTCATTTGCTGTGATGAACTCTACATATTTGGCATTTCCTGTTGGCTCTGCCCACTTAATCAAACTCGCTAATGGCAACCCTACCCAAGGAATCACCATAGACCATGCCTCTACGCAACGATGGCGATAAATACGCTCTTCTAAAGGTGCCAAGGCCATTAAGTCTTCTATATTGATGGTCTTAGCCTTTTTTACTGCCCCTTCAATACTAATTGACCATGGGAGTGGCTTAAATAACACCGCCTCGATTGCTGGGTCGGCTTTTCCTGTGCCAAATTCATAATAGTTATTGTAGGTAGTTACATCTTCGTATTTGGTGAGTTTTTCACCTGCACCATAGCTTGTTTTGGTGTACCCATTAATTTTTTGACGTGTTTTACCAGTTAAGACTGATTTATCTGCACCCTTTTCTGTCGCAGGCGCATTCGCGCGCCCTATTAAACGGCCCGCACCTTCTGTAGTACCTCCTGAAATGTTTGCTGCACGAACTTTGTTTGATAACAGAAGTGATGAACCAGCGGCAAAGCCAAAACCTGCCGCTAGAATAAATTTTCGTCTATTAATATACACATCTTGAGACGTAATCTCAGAAGGTTGAATGTTGGCAGGATTTGTAGCAGATTTGCTTGAAATAATCATGTTAAATTGCCTTAGCTGTTAAGTTAAACAATATGTACTGTTGCTTTGTCGTTTGACAACAGAAAGCCTTACAGCAATTATTAAAACTATTAATTACTTAAGCTTCTGTTAATTACTTATGCCTTTAAGCGATGTGTCAATTTCAGCCACCAAACTGTTTTCCCCTATACTTTTTGCAATTTTAAGCGCTTCAGCGAGGATATTTTTTGCCTGATCTTTTTCGTTTAAAGCTAGTTTAACTTGCGCTAAGCCATAATTCGCTTTGGCTTCGTAGTATGCGCCACCATTATCTTTACTAAACTTAAGTAACTTTTCAAAGATTCTTTCAGCATTATTGTAGTCTTTAACGGCTTGATAAGATTGGCCAAGTACGTAACTTGCATTTGCATAATCATCTAAAGTGCCAGATTTTTGTTGCATTATGGTAGCTTTTACTTGGTACTCTAAAGCCAAATCATGTTGTTTTAACGCGCTATAGGTCTTCGCTATCAGCTCAAAACTTTCTGCACGCTCATTGTCGTTCATTGCAAGCTTAGAGCCCTCTGAATAGCTAGCAAGAGCAGCATTTAAGTCGTTATTTTGTGTGTGCGTATCGCCAATAAAATTATGATTAATGCGTTCGAATTTATCGTTTTTAGTCGCTCTGCTCAAACTTAAACTTTTATCGTAACTTGCAATTGCTTCTATGTATTGTTGATTTTTTTTATGTAAATTAGCTATAAAAATATAAGCAATGATTTCATCTAAACCAGCTTGCGAATTTTTGGCGGCTAATTCCAGTGCATTTAAGCCTTCTTTGTAGTTGCCTTCTGCACCAAGCGCCCTGCCTTTACACAGCAAACCATCGCGGTTATTTTTTTCAAGCTTTAAAATTTCATTTGCAAGGTTGAAAGAAGCCATAAATTCGCCCTTCTCAATTGCTTGGTTACAGGCAGATACTTTATCTGAGATAGTATCTGCTTTAACATTTAAACTAAATAATAACAATAATATAAAAGTATTTATTAAAGTAAAGTGTAAAGTATTTTTCATTTAAAATTTTGTTAAGCCTATTTAAAAAAGCGTTTCTTGTTTACCTGTATTTGTGTCTGACGCAATTACTGGTTGATTAGTTGCCTGATCAGTTACTTGATTCGTTAATTTATTCTCTAACAAAAAAATTAAACCTGCTTCATCTATCACTGTCACTTGTAAAGCTTGCGCTTTTTCTAGTTTGCTTCCAGCATCACTTCCAGCCACAACGTAATCTGTTTTTTTGGAGACACTACCGCTTACCTTGCCGCCAGCCGCCTCTATCAACACTTGTGCTGCATCACGAGATAAATTTGGTAATGTGCCAGTGAGCACCAAGGTTTTACCTACTAAAACCCCTGCAACCGCTTGCTTACCTTCAGTCTCCTGCCAATGCACTCCTAATTTCTGCATCGATGAAATAACATCACAATTATGCGGCTCACTAAAAAACTGCAAAATGGATTCCGCTACAATTGGCCCCACGTCATTTACCGCTAGCAATTCCTCAAGAGGCGCATCCAGCAAGGCTTGCAGGCCACCAAAATGTGCGCTCAAATCTTTGGCAGTCGCTTCACCGACGTTACGTATGCCCAACCCGTATATAAATCGCGCTAACGTGGTTTGCTTACTTGACTCTAACGCATTAATTACATTTTGCGCTGACTTACTCCCCATGCGCTCTAAATTGGCTAGCGTGGTGATATCTAATTTGTAAATATCATCAAGCGCATGCACCAAGTTCGCCTCAACCAGCTGATCTGCCAGCTTTTCGCCCAAACCTTCAATATCTAAGGCGCGACGTGATGCAAAATGCACAATGGCTTGCTTACGTTGCGCGGGGCAAAATAAACCGCCTGTACAGCGTGCCACAGCTTCATCTAACGGCCTTTCTATATGCGAGCCGCATTCTGGGCAAGCCGTTGGCATTGTGAATAAGCGCGCGCCATCGGGTCGCTTTTCTATTAAAACAGAAACCACTTCCGGAATCACATCCCCTGCCCTACGCACAACCACCGTATCGCCAATACGTATGTCTTTGCGTTTTAATTCATCTTCGTTATGTAGGGTTGCATTGGTGACATTTACACCACCTACAAATACGCTTTTAAGCCGCGCTACAGGCGTGATAGCACCTGTGCGGCCAACTTGTACAGTGATATCTTCTACTGTAGTTGTAGCTTCTTCTGCTGGGAATTTATGTGCAATCGCCCAGCGTGGCGCACGTGACACAAAACCAAGTTCGTTTTGTAAGCTAAATTGGTTTACTTTATATACCACGCCGTCAATATCAAACGGTAAGTTGGCGCGTTTAACACCAATGTTTAAGTAATAATTACGCAAGGCTTCTACACCTTGCACAATTTTACGCAAATCACTTACGGGAAAATGGAGTTCTTCCAAGTAATCCATCGCTTCTGCGTGTGATTGTATCTTGGGCGAGCCAACAGCCTCGCCTAACCCATATGCAAAAAAGTGTAGTGGGCGTGTTGCGGTGATTTTAGGGTCTAATTGACGTAAGCTTCCAGCCGCTGCATTGCGCGGATTGGCAAACAACTTTGCCCCTAACTTTACTTGTGTAGCGTTAAGCGCCTCAAAATCTCGTTTTAACATCAATACCTCTCCACGCACTTCTAGTAAAGCAGGTGGGTTTGGGGTGTTTAAGCGTGCAGGAATAGCGCGAATCGTGCGTAGATTATGCGTCACATTCTCACCGCTGTAACCATCGCCCCGTGTTGCGCCTTTTGTAAATAACCCATTTTCATAGGTTAACGTAATTGCTAGACCATCAAATTTTGGCTCAACCGCATATTCGACTTCAGCAATATTCAAACCTTCGCGAATCCGCTTATCAAAGGCCATGAGTTCATCATAGCTAAATGCATTATTGAGCGATAGCATGGCTTGACGGTGTTTAACACTGTCGAATTCACTTAATGCGGTGCCACCCACACGCTGGGTAGGCGAATCTGGTGTGATAAGTTGCGGATATTGTGTTTCAAGGGCGACAAGTTGACGATATAAACCATCGTACTCGCTATCAGATATTGTTGGGGCGTCTAACACATAATAAAGATAATCATGATGGGCAATCGTCTTAACCAGTTCAAAAGCAAGCTTAGATGCTTGTTCTTGTGCTGATTCTACTGCCATGGACGAGTTAAAGCTAAAGCCTAGTTAAAAAGGCGCATGCTACTTGGACTGCCAGGCATTACGCCGCGTGCAACCATCGTGGCATGTATTACCCTAAGCTGCTGCCTGATTTTTTCTATTTGAAGGTCACCTAGTGGCTTATGATTGTCATCAACAAGATGGCCATTGAGGCTGCTTGCGATTTTTTGTGCGTTTAAAATCATCTGATTAAACACTTGCTCGCAATTGTTTACTTTTGGAATCTCTAGTTGAAAAGTTATACTCTTGAGCACATTGTTACGTAAACTTTCACTGGTAAATGGCACATTATTGGTATCAATGACTGCATATAAAGGAGTTTCGTTGGTGTAAAAATGAAATTTACCATCCTCTTTTAACAGCATGCCAGACGCTTCGGCCAAGCCTTTGAATTTGGTGCCATGTATCGGCGTTTCGCCACCCGCAATATGCACGCTCACCATTTGGTCAACCTCGATACAAAATTGATCTAACTCAATTGCGCGTTGTAATGGGTCGCCATTGCCTTGCCACTCCACGTGGGTATTTAGGTTTAAGCCTGTATCTTCTACAGCAAACTGAAACTTATTAAGTAGGCTTTTTGCGACTGGTCCACCGCGATCTGCCAACTGCAGACTGCATGCGATTTGCTTATAGCTTGCTGTAGTAGGCGCAGTGGCTATTTCTAGCCATTTGTCATCCGCTGTTAAACCATGTAGTAAAACTGGCACAGTAATATCGTTAAGTGATGCAGATAATGACTCTAGCTCAGGATGCGCGATATTTTTGGTCGCGAATAAAATTGCAGTTAAATCAATCTGTGGGTGCGTTGTTTCTGGTAGATTAACTTGCATGTCTTGCAGCTTTTCATGCAATGAAGCTTTAATAATTTCTTGCGGTTCTACCGTTTCAGATTTTACTGTTTCAGGCATTTCTAGTTCAGACTTAGGAATTTCAATCGTTGGTTCAAGTTTGGTTGGGCTTGATTTATGCTGAGATGCAGGCTCAGTTATAGCATTTGCTAATGAGATTGTATCTTTGAATGCTTCTGCAGAGTTGTTATCCAAGTAGCGCTTGGCTTTATCTCTAACTTCTGCAAGCTCTTTATCGACTACATACGCATCAGCGCTGATATCAAAATCTTCTGCCAGCACATCTTTTTGAGGAACGATAAAATCGCTTGAAACTTCTTTACGTAGCTTTCTTTCTTGCATCCAGTTGTACACAACAACACCTGCAATAATCAACAAGCCTAAAATAACGAGGGCTACTTGCAAATCAGACATATTTATATTTCGCTTTGAATTTGTTCTTATTTTCTAATTTATTCAATTTTAGCACAAGCACTAAGTATTATTGTTTTTAACAAAACTTACATTGTTTGCAATATGAATGCAGCATCAGGCTTGCATAGTCAATGCTGCTTCAATGTCGACATCCACAATACGCGAAACGCCAGACTCTTGCATGGTAACACCAATTAATTGTTGTGCCATTTCCATGGTGATTTTATTGTGAGAAACAAACAAAAATTGGGTTTTTTCTGCCATTTTCTTCACCATATTACAAAAACGTTCTGTATTGCTGTCATCCAAAGGCGCATCGACTTCATCCATCAAACAAAATGGCGCAGGGTTAAGCCTAAATAGAGCAAATACAAGCGCTAATGCAGTCAAGGCTTTTTCGCCACCAGAGAGTAATTGAATGGTGCTGTTTTTCTTGCCAGGCGGCTGCGCGAAAACTTGCAAGCCTGTATCAAGAATTTCATCACCTAGTAATTCTAATTTTGCTTGACCGCCACCAAACAAAGTCGAGAATAGTTCACCAAAATGTTGATTTGCTGTATTAAAAGTCTGCATCAACTTATCGCGCGTTTCACGGTCAATTTTGCGAATCGCGTCTTCTAGCGTTTCTGTGGCTTGTGTCAAATCAAGCATTTGGCTGTCTAGATATTTTTTACGCTCTGATTCTGTCGCGAGTTCCTGTATTGCGGCTAAATTCACCGCACCCAAAGCCTCAATTTCTTGTTGAATCTGGTTGGTTTTTTTTAGTAAATCACTGGTTTTAGTATTTTCTGCCAAGGTTATGACAAGTTCTTCTTCATTGAGTCCGTTTTCCAACAAGCCTGCTTGGCATTGTTCAAAATTAAGCCTTGCTTGTTGTTCGTTTAAGCGGCCTTGTTCAACATTGTCGCGCATGGGGTGTAATTGCTGTTCGTTTTGCATGCGCGTGCGTTCAAGCGCTTGCATTGTGGTTTCTGTATCAGCCAAATGATTGCGTGCTTCTGCTAACCCTGCTTCTTGCGCTTGCTTTAAATTAATCGCTTCACCTAGGTTTGCTTTTAGTGTTTCCATTGGCGTTAAGGTTAAAGTTGATTCAATCTCCTTTTTACGCAATAAAAATGTAGATTTTTCTTCACTATTAATTTTAATTTTATTATTTAACTCATTAATATAATTAACTAATAATTTTAAATTAAATTGGCTTTCTTGGTGTTTTACTTGCGCTTGTTGTACCGCTTCACGTAGTTCTGAAAAAGATTTTTCGGCGAATTGTTGGCTTAACAAGTCGTTATCTTTACTCGTTTCAAGCGCCGGTATTTTGTTAAGTACAGCTTGCAAGGCTTGTTCTTTATTGGTTTTGCTTAAGAGTTGCGCTTCAATACGTGCTTTTGTGCTGGCGATATCCGTTTTAATGCTAGTTTGACGTTCAGTGACAACGAGTTGCGCTTGTAGTAAGCGAGATAGCTCTAATTGTTGTTGATATTGCAGACTTGATGCGGTTTTTAACTGCACGTTTTCTTTCTGCTGTTGGCTGCGAACCGCATTCATATTGTGCTCTGCGTTTTTGAGTGCATCACTTAACTTAAGTAAATCTTCTTGCAGTTTGGGTAATTTTTTTTGCAATTGGTCTAGCTGTTGCTGGCGCTCTAATACGCCATGCAAGCTTGAGTTCTCCCCATGATACGCAACACTGTGGCGACTAAACACATCGCCCTGTTGGTTGATGAGCGTTTCTCCTGCTTTTAATTGTGCAACGGCTTTTGATATATTATCGCCAGAAGTCAATAAATAAGAGCCTGCCAGCCAATCATTTAGAATGGGTTTTAAATCCGCATCGCATTCTTTTATAATACTGATTAATGGTGTTAATAATGCATTTTTAGGCGCATCTTGATTGGTTGCAGATGCTCTGAAACCCAATACCAGAGCTCCTGGTGGCCTATCGATAGAAGAAAATTTATCATTAGAAATTAAAGCATTTAGCTTTGTGCCTAACGCGGCTTCAAGCGCAACGCTCCATGTATCATCAATTTTCACTTTTTGCCAAAGTCTGGCATTGTTTTTTAAGCCACGGCTGGTTAACCAATCGCTTAATTTACCCTCTGAATTTAGCGATTGCTGAATTTTTTGCAATGAGCTTGTTTCAGCTTCGGCTTGGTTTAAAGCGCGTTGTGCTTGGTTTTGTTGCTCACGCAAGTGATTGATTTCTGCTTGTAGCGTTTTTTCGTCTGATTGTAGTTTTTGAACTATTTGCTCAATTTTTGCAATGTTATTCTGCATTTCCGCCAGCGCAGCTTCGCTTGCCTTGAGTGCGCTTTCATCTGGCAACAAAAGTTGGGCTAAATTTGCCTCTAAACTTTGTATACGCTTATTATTTTCATCGATATTTTGTGTTAAGTGGTCAATATTATTTTGTTCGAGCTGAATTTGCTGTTTTGATTCCGCCAAGGCTTGCTGACTTTTTTGTGCGATTTCAGTCGCAGTCTTATATGTAAGTTCTTGTTCTGGCTGTTTATCCTTCAGCGCAGCCAATGCGAGCTTTGCGGCTTCTTCAAGTTGGGTTGCAACAGAAACTTCACGCGTTTTTTGGGTTAAGTCTTGCTCTAAACTTAAATGGCTGTTGGAATTACGCTCTACCGATTGCGCTAGTTGTAGTAATTGTTGGTTCATGCGCTCGCGCGCTTCAGCATTTTGTTTTACTTGGCTTTCGAGATCTGAAACTTTTGCATTCGCCTCGTAATATGCAGCTTGTGCAGTATTAATACCTTCACTCGCGGCATAGTGCGTTTGGCGACTTTGCTCTAATTCATTCTCACTTTTTCGCAATGCAGCGGTTTGTGCTTCAAGCTGATTCACTAGTTTTTCAACGTTTGCTTTCGCTTTTTCCCAATCACGGCTAGCGTCTCGTTTTTTAAGTAGCCATAATTGGCCTTCTGATAATTTTAATGCGTTTTGTAAGGCATGATATTGTTGTGTCACAACTGCTTGTGATTCTAATTTTGTGATTTGTTTTTGCAGTTCACGGCAAATATCTTCAACACGCACTAGGTTTTCGCGTGTATCGCGCAGGCGCAATTCGGTTTCGCGGCGACGCTCTTTGTATTTGCTAATACCCGCGGCTTCTTCTAAAAACACGCGTAGCTCTTCTGGCTTGGCTTCTACAATGCGTGAGATGGTGTTTTGACCGATGATTGCATATGCCCTGCCACCCAAGCCTGTGCCAAGAAATAAATCGGCTACATCTCGCCTGCGCACTGAAGTATTGTTAATGTAGTAAGTCGAGCCTTTTTCGCGCTCAATTACGCGCTTAACACTAATTTCAGCGTATTGACTCCACTCGCCATTTGCGCCTCCTAAGCTGTTATCAAAAATAAGCTCAACAGATGCGCGAGAAATTGGCTTTCTGTTAGAAGAGCCATTAAAAATAACAGCATCCATGGCATCTGCACGCATTTCTTTGGCAGATGACTCACCCAACACCCAACGCACTGACTCCATCACGTTAGATTTACCACAACCGTTAGGCCCAACCACGCCCACACGTTGACCGTGCAGATGGATTGTGGTTGGATCTACAAAGGATTTGAAGCCAGCTAGTTTTAAATGGGTTAAGCGCAAAAGAGTCGTTTTTTAATTGGGTTGATTGGATTATTGCATGAAGCTTTATGTAAAAATGCATAAAAGTTTTATAATATCGCTATTATTTGATATGAATGCAATTATGTCTAGCTCTGACTTACACGAAAACGTCACTATATTAGGAAACCTAAGCGCGCAGCCTTCAAAAACGCTAGAAACATTTCCTAATCCTGCCCCCCATCGCGATTTTCATATTCATATGGAGATCCCCGAGTTTACTTGCTTGTGCCCTAAAACAGGTCAACCAGATTTTGCTGTAATTACGCTAGATTACATTGCCGACCAAATGTGTGTTGAGCTAAAAAGCCTAAAACTCTATATCGTTTCGTTTCGTAACGAAGGCTGCTTTCATGAAGCCGTCACCAATCGCATTTTAGATGACTTGGTAAACGCCACAAACCCAAGATTTATGCGTGTTACCGCTAAGTTTTTTGTGCGTGGCGGTATTTTTACAAATGTGGTTGCAGAATATCGTAAAGTTGGATGGTCACCCTTGCCTGTTGTTGATTTGGCAAAATTTGAATCGCAAAGTAATACGCGCGGATAACGCCTAAGTACTATTTGAAATGGCAAGAAACACATTGACAATTGCCTTGTGCGCCTTTAATATTGCGCCTTCTTGAATTTAGCACAAATTTAAATAGTTAAGTCGGGGGTATAGCTCAGCTGGGAGAGCGCTTGCATGGCATGCAAGAGGTCAGCGGTTCGATCCCGCTTACCTCCACCAAATTTATGTGTAATTGGATATTCTGTTCAGATAAATTGGTTCAGAAAAAGTTGTAAATGGTGTAAAATACACACTGTTTTATTTAGCAGGTAGTATCGGTTTAAATTCCAAGGTCCCCATCGTCTAGAGGCCTAGGACACCTCCCTTTCACGGAGGCGACCGGGGTTCGAATCCCCGTGGGGACGCCAAATTTTTCACAATAAGTGATTAGAAAAATTTAAAGAACAAGCCACCGCAAGGTGGTTTTTTGTTTTGTGTTTTCGCTACGATTTGTTTAGAGAACCCCGTTGGTTGGGGGTGAATAAGGTGCTTCAGCACCTATATTCTACGATGAAGACTTTTTCGATCTATTCGACTAAGCAATCACTGATTGCTTGGAAGTATAGCGGTCTTTAATGTTAGCGGAAGATGCCAGTCTTGCCCTAAGGCGAGACTGGCACAATCCCCTTGGCTCGGTATTCCCGCAAAGGCAGGAATTCATTGGCTTTATTTAAGACATTTGAATTTCAATTCACATTATGTATAATGCTATAAATAGCACGATTAATGAGGTGATTTGATGAGTGAAATTTCTGCAAATGATTTAAAAACCAAAGGCGTAAAAGCCATTGAAGATGCCCTACTCGTGCAGTTAGAGGCACCAGTAACCGTGCGCGGTCAAGTGAAATATGTGGTGATGAGCAACGCGCAATATCAGCATTTACGCGAGTGCGAATTAGAAGCAGCTTTGGCGGAATCTAAAGCCGATTTAGAAGCTGGCCGATTTGTAAAAGAAACTGTCGCCCAACACATTCAAAGAATCAAAGAAATTAACAAGCAAGTGGTATGAACTGGCAATTAATTTTCACCGAGCAATTCACGCGTAAAGCCGCCAAATTTATTAAAAACCACCCAGATATAGAAAATCAATACGCTAAAACCTTACAATTGTTAGAAGCAAACCCACACCACGCCTCGCTACGTTTACATGCCCTAAAAGGCAAACTGGAAGGGCTTTACAGCGTATCGATTAACCTTAAATATCGCATTACTTTAGAAATGATTATCACCGAAGAAGAAATTATTTTGGTGAATGTGGGCGACCACGGTCAGGTTTATTAATAAATTTGGTAGGACGGACTTTCAAAGCAGTCCGCCGAAAGTGGAAATTACATAAATTTCATACGGCGTACCACAAGCTGGTACGCTCTACAAATTCCAAATCACCCATTACTGGACTAATGTATTTCCATGCAGGCCTGGAACCCTCATATATATTGACGCCCAGAGCATCTGTTTATAGTGCTTGTCAATACTGTTATATAATTACAGCCTAATTTACCTAGCTAAAACATCAGGATAAAAATGATTGCAAACAGTAATATTAATCTAAAAGTACCCTTTAATGAGAAAGACCAAGCCAAATCGTTGGGTGCGCGTTGGAATGCGGAGGCTAAGTTGTGGTACGTGCCGCAGGGTGTGGAAGCTTCGCCTTTTGAAAAGTGGATGACTTCTGTCGCCAATGTTAGACCTGCGCAAGCAGCAGCTAAGCCTAATGAAAAATCTATAGTGAAATCTATGCAACAAGCACATTTAGGTGAAAATAAGCCCGTAGGCGATGATCTAGATGCCATTAACGCTGCGCTGCGCGATGCTTATGAACCAAATGAGGATGCGTTTTAGCATTGCATGGCTCGCGCTAAGCACCATAATGTATATGTGATTGAGCTATCAAAAGACGTACTTTTTGAGGCTAAGTTTAAAAAGTGTAACCCCAACTACATCACTGGCAAGCACTGCGTGTATGTCGGAATGACGGGCTTGGACCCCGATGTGAGGTTTGATAAGCACAAGGCAGGCATACAATCGAATCGTTATGTGCTACAATATGGCCTGCGCCTACTGCCCGATTTGTATGAAGGGTTTAACCCAATGACTTATGACGAAGCGGTTGCCATGGAAATTGAAATTGGCATAGATTTGCGCAGCGCGGGTTTTGGCGTTTGGCAAGCTTAAATTGCATGTTTTAGTAGCGATTAACTATACGTAATCCCATGAGCTACCCTGTACCAGTTCTTGGCATCACCGCAGAATTTACCAGATTAAGCTGGTTATTCATGCACGTAAGCCAATATACATTAGGCTTGCAGAGCAGTTGTTTTTGCTCGGCGAGTATAGCGTGATTTTTTAGTATATTTATTTGATATAAATTTTTTGTATAAATCAGCTTAAAACTAATCCAAAATTACACCATAATGAATTGCCAAACGTACAAGCTCTACCGCATTTGAAATGCCCAATTTTTGTTTAAGTATGGTTTGGTAGTTTGCCGCCGTTTTTTGGCTGATATTTAAATTTATTGCTATTTCTTCAATTGATTTACCTTCTGCAAGTAATTTAAAAACGTCAAACTCGCGCGTAGATAAATTAAGTATGGGATCTTGCTCACCATTAATTGATTGCAAAGCAAGTTTTTGCGCAATGCTCGCGCTGATATAAGTTTTGCCTGCTGCAACTTCGCGCACTGCAAGCAATAAATCATCTGCCAAGCTAGATTTGGCCACATAACCACAAGCGCCCGCCGACAATGCTCTTGTGGCAAAGGCAATACTTTCATGCATCGTAAATATCACAATTTTAGCTGCGGGGTATGTAAGTAGTATTCGCCTTAAGGCTTCTAAGCCACCAATTCCTGGCATAGATAAATCCATCACTAATACATCTGATTTAAATGCGCTATAGACTGTTGATGCTTGCTCACCACTGTTGGCCTCAGCTACTACATCTATGTCACCGCCCATTTCTAACAAGCGGCGCAAACCCGAGCGAACAACATTATGATCATCTACTAAAATCACCCTTGTTTTTACTGACATTGCATGACCTTAAAATTAATATGAGTGAATATTAATGCGCATGGAAATTAATTGGCAAGCGCACAGCAACTTTAGTGCCTACACCTTGTTCTGAAACCAAATCAAACATGCCGCCTAGCCCCTCTACCCGTTCTTTCATTCCAGCCAAACCTAAACCTGTCGAATTGTTTTCTTGCGCAAAGCCTCGCCCATGGTCTTCAACCAATATTTTTATAAAGTCTTGAATAGCCTCTACTTTGATAATCACAAATCTTGTCTCTGCATGTTTTGATATATTCGTCAGGCATTCTTGTACTACGCGGTAGGCGGTGATTCCAACTGTTTCGTGAATTTCTGTTAGCTGATCTGATATTGTAATACTTGTGTTTACCCCTCGATTGCGTTCTCGCCAAGCATCAATCAACTCAAACAATGCTGCTCTTAAGCCCATTTCCTCTAAAGATGCTGGTCTTAATCGATGTAACATTTCTCGCACAATCTCCATCATTTGGGTTGCAATTTGGGTAATCGCCATAGCACTTACATGCGCGGAATTAAGATTGTTTGCTTTTAATATTGCCCCAGCATCAATATTAATTGCTGTTAAGTGCTGGCCTATCTCGTCATGTAAATCGTGCGCTAAATGTTTACGCTCATCTTCTTGTAAGCGAATAAGTTGTTGAGACAGCCTATGGTTATTTGAGATGCTATTTTGCAGCGTTTCTGCCATTGCGTTAAATTTATGACTTATCCGAGATAGCTCTGGTAAAGAAAACATTGGTAATCGCGCAGACAAATTACCCATCTCTAAGGCAGTCAATGCGTTAAATATTTTAGATAATGGGCGTAAGGCGCTACTTACTGCCCAATAAACCAAACCATTCACTAAAATAAAAAATAAGACACCCAAACCTATTAAGCCAAATGTGTCATGCCAAATTTCTGCAATTTCATAAGATGGGTCTGGAGTTATGACCAGCTCACCCAATACGCGGCTGTTGATAATAATTGGGCGATGCATTGGCTTTAAAGACAAAGAAACTTTACTCATTAAACGCTCAAACCAGCGTGGTGGTGCTTCGACGGCAGGGCTAGTTGTAGCACGGTTACTATCTCTTAACCTACCCCACACATCAAAAAATTCAATTTTTAAATGGCGTACATTATCTAAACTTTGTAGTCTAAAAATAGGTGGTTCGTTATTTGCGACAACATTATTCCAATCTCTTTCAGACGTATAGTGCTTCATTTGAGCATCTAATAAATGCAATGCCAATACTGTGGTTGATTCAACTTCTGCACGCACATCTTTTCGCGCATTTTCTATCATCATTGCCATACCAAGCAGCATGACTAAGCCTAACAATAAAGTGATAATTAAATTAATTCTAAGTTTTAAATTCATTATATTTATTATTAATTATGTCAAATTTAGTGGGCAATAATCCCTAATTCATACAGGAAAATCTCCTAATGCTGGTTTAGATTAGCGATATTCATGCCATATTGAGTTTAGACTTAAGCCAATGATTATTATAAGTTTTTTATTAAATTAACAATACTCGCTGGCTGAATGATTGCATTATTGGCTGAATAGAAACAGCCAACTTGGCTGCAATTTATTTTTAAAAATTTAGAGTGCGTTATTATTAATAAAAAACACCCTGCTGAAACAGGGTGTATAAATTAACGACATTCAGTTTGTTGTAATTATGATTTACACTTATCTAACAAGTTAAATTACAGCGCAAATACATTCAATGCACCGCCGCCAGGAGCAGCGTTGTATTTTGTTAGTTCAGCATAACCACCAGCAGCACCAAGTGCGTCTGTTGGGTTAGTCATACCAAGGTTCATCGCTACACCAGCCCAGCCACCAATACCTGATAGCACGCCAACGTGTTGTTTACCTTTGTGACCGTATGTGAATGCATTACCAATCACGCCAGAACCTACTTGGAATTTCCAAAGTTCTTTACCTGTTTTATCATCCACCGCTTTAAACCAACGGTCTAAAGTGCCGTAGAATACTAAACCTGTAGCCGTAGTAAGCACACCGCCCCAAGCAGAGAATTTCTCTTTGTTATACCAAACTGCTTTGTTGGTCATTGGATCATAAGCAGCAAAACCACCCATTACGCCATCTGGACCTGGGAACATAGTCAATGTAGCACCTACCCATGGTTGACCAGCTGTGTATTTACTTTCCACTGGCTCGTATGTCATACATACGTGGTTCAATGGTGAGTACATTAAACCAGTTTTTGGTGAGTAAGCAGCTGGTTGTTGGTCTTTAGTACCCAATGCAGCTGGGCATATGCCTTTAGCATTGTAGTCTTGGTGAGTTGATGCATTTGGTGTTTTAAAAGGTACACCAGTTTTCATGTCAACATGAGTTGCCCAGTTCACAAATGGGTGAACTTTTTGTGCTGCTTGTAAAGAGCCTGTATGCGCATTCCATGTATATGCAAAACCGTTACGGTCATGGTGCCATGCATATGTTTTGCCACCTTTGTCAAACAAGATGACTTCGTTTACGCCGTCATAATCCCACTCATCGTGTGGTGTCATTTGCATGCCCCATTTAGCCATACCTGAATCTAAATCACGTGCAAATACAGACATAGACCACTTATTGTCGCCTGGACGTACGTCTGGGTTCCAAACAGATGGGTTACCAATGCCGTAGTACACTAAGTTTGTACGTGCATCATACGGCCACCAGCCCCATACAGAGCCACCACCATGTTGCCAACCATCTTTAACTGCTTGTGGTTTCAACCATGTACGTGTGCCTAATTCTTTTTCGCCAATCTTAAGTTGGTCATTTGGTAATGCTTTAAACGAACCACCAATTTTGTTACCACCATTAACGTCTTGATAAACTGAAAGTGCGCTGTATTGTGGATTATCTTTATTGAAACCTTCGCCAATCAATACTTCAGCATCTGGGCCTGTTGAGTAAGCTTTCCATGCTAATGAACCGTCTTTAATGTTGTAAGCTGCCAAGAAGCAACGTACGCCGAACTCAGCACCTGAGCAACCAGTCAACACTTTGTCTTTGATTACATGTGCAGCGTTAGTGTTTGTAGCGCCTACCTTTGGATCTGTATTTGAAACTGACCATACTTTAGCACCAGTTTTAGCATCTAAAGCAACTAAGTTACCGTCATTTTGTTGTAAGAAAATCTTACCATCACCAAAACCAAGGCCACGGTTTACGTTGTCGCAACATAAAACTGCTTGTACTGATGGGTCTTGTTTAGGGAAATAAGTCCAAACGATTTTTTGGTTATCGTTTAAGTCTAAAGCATATACGTTATTTGGAAATGCTGTATGTACATACATCATGTTACCAACAATGACTGGTGTGCCTTCGTGACCACGGTTTACACCAGTTGCGAACGTCCAAGCCATTTTAACTTTTTTAACGTTGCCTTTGCTAATTTGTGATAATGAGCTATAGCCTTGATTATTATGCTGACCGCGTGGATGTACCCAGTTGTTTGCATCTTTCATTGCTGCTTCTTGGTCTGCAGCTGCTGATGCTACCATTGGCATTGCCAATGCTGCGCCTGCAACTAAGCCTAAAGCTAGTTTGATTTTGTTGATTTGCATTTCTATCTCCAAAGTTAAATTACTTAGGGTTAAAAAATATAAGATTGATTTTTTTGATTTATTAACAATAAATATAACAACTTGTTAAATATCTGAATTCAACACTTACATTTCGTCACACTCTGTGTGTGCGAAACGTAAGATAAACTTTGTAGAAATTTTGCGTAAGAGAGAAACTCCCGAATATATATAGGAGAAAATCCCGAAATGACAAAAAGAGCACATTTTTAACAATTAATTCGTAAAAACACGATTTTTTAGCATGATTTAATGGCAAAAAATTATCATAAGCACATGCTTTACGTATATAACTCAACGAGAAGTTTAGCTTAAAAATACTGAGACTAAGGCTGGTCTACACTGCCCATAGATTTTGGATAAGTGACAATACCCCACGGCATTTCATTCGCAAGCAAGCGTTTAGTGGCCTCCATAGTAGCTGTATCAATAACAATCACTTCACTAGACTTGCCGCAAGCCAGCAATAATTGTTGATCATCTGGAGTGAAGCTAAAGTGCCAGCAACGTTTACCAGTAGGGATATCTTTTATTTTAGTAAATGTTTTTGCATCAAATACTTGTAGTGCATTTTCATTATTTGCTGCCACAAAAATACGCTTGCCAGCCCGGTCATAACTCACGCCATAGGGTGTTTTTCCCGTTTTAATTTCTTTTGTTACTTTAAAATTATTATTTAGCACTAGCATTTTGTCTGAAAGCTCGAGTGTGACCAGATAAGTCTTACCATCTGGTGATATTTTAATGCCTCTTGGACGCTCTCCATATTTGCCTACGGAGATACTTTTTAGAAGCTTTCCAGATTTAACATCATGCACCGTGATTGAATTATCTGACTCATTCGTAACGATCATTTTTTTTCCATCTTTAGAAAACTCTAGACCTTCAGTTTCTGGCTTACCAACAATGTCCTTAATCACTTTGCCTTGTTTGATATCTACAATGGCAATATGCCCTGGAACTTGTTCTTCATCGTCATCATCATCTTCCTCAGCTTTTTCTAATTTTGAAGGTGGACCACCCTTAGAGCTAGGCTCATAAGTTACATAAGCCCTATCACCTAAAATACGCACAAATTCAGGATTTTTACCAATACTTACTAACTTGGGTGGGATTGTGCCCGCAGTATCAACGATTGAAATGTTACTATCATCTTTATTTGCGGTAATTATCCACTTGCCATCAGACGTAATACCCAAGCCCCGTGGCCCTTTGGCACCAACGTTTAGTTCACCCTTGGTTTGCATGGTTTCTAAATCCAAAATGGTTACCCTGCCATTTTGATTAGAAATATAGGCTACGCCTTTATCTGCGGCCAAAATATCTGGTGCCAATAAGATGCTCGCCGCAAAACCCAAGCTTGTGTATAAATCAAGGTATTTACTAGAATGCTTCATTTGTTGTAAGTCTCCAAAGGTTATAGTTTGTGATGGCAATTACCAATAACCCCTACCTTAGTGACTTACTTAACGACTAGATATGTTAAAAATACGTATTTTCTATTAGGAATAGTTCCCGTGAACAACTCGAATGATACGAATTAAACTTTAAATCAAACTGAATATGATTATTTTATGCCTCGTAATTTTGATGCAGCTAAGGACGCTGCAGCAGTTCTTGTTTCTACACCCATTTTTACAAACACATGTTCAAGGTGTTTATTAATCGTTCTTGGGCTTGCGGCCAGAATGTCGGCAATATCCTTATTTGTTTTACCTTTGGTTGCCCAATACAATACTTCAGATTCGCGTTTTGTGAGCTTAAAGATAGCACATAAGGCCTCAATCTGCGCGCCATCCGACTCTTCCCTAAGCAATACAATCCATTGCTCTTCATTGGTTGGGTCAACAACGCTAAATGTTAATCTATCTGCTCTTTTGATAATGGTGAGCGTTTCAGGTTGTTGCCCTTTCGCGACAGTTGATTGTTTAATCCAATGATCAAAAGCTGAGGCTGCACTATCATCTATTCCAAAAATACAATATCGGCGCAGCCAGTCTCTTGCCAAAGGTGTTTGCCATACTATTTTTCCATCAGCGGGTGTGATTGCAATCGCAGCTTGCCCAAATGCATCTAATGCCCCTCTGGCTTGGGTCATCATTCTTGCTGCTTGCAAATGTGATGATATTCTTGCTAATACTTCTTTTGGACGAATCGGTTTGGTGACATAGTCGGTTCCGCCTGCTTCAAATGCCGCGGCTACATGCTCGGCCTCAGTGAGACCAGTCATAAAAATGACGGGAATATCGCGAGTGTCTATGTTTTCTTTAAGTTTAGAACAAACTTGAAATCCATCCATTTCAGGCATGATGGCGTCTAATAAAATAATATCTGGCTGCGTCTCTTTTGCAATTTGCAAAGCTTTAGCGCCGCTATTAGCCACCAGTACTGTGTGGCCTGACTCATCTAATGCATCATGCAACACAGCCAAATTGTCCAATATATCGTCCACAATCAGCACGATTGTTGTCGTTTGGTCATTTTTTGGCGCATTATCCATTAACTTAACTCTTCTATAAACTGCTTCATTGCATCTATTTCAAATTCACTCACATACTGTCTCATTTTACTTACAAACAATGTGTATTTATCGTCTAATAATTCAATTGCATTAAGTTGGTTATGTATGCCTTTAATGTAGCCATTATTTATGTGTTTTAACAGTATTTTCATCTCACTTTTTGGCGGCTTAGTTAAATCAATTTGCTTATCGTTTAAATTTTGTGAAGTTAATGCAAGCATTTTTTCAGGTTCATTAATCCATTCAATTTGCATTTTTTTGCCAAGCCAGTTTAACAAATCTTGCACATTCACTGGCTTTACAATAAAGTCTTCTGGTGGAATTTTGGCAGAATTTTCCAAGTTTTTATCAAATGCATTGGCAGATATAATTGCAATGGGTACATTTGAATGATAAATATTCCGAATTTGATAAGCAGCTTCCCAACCATCCATGAGTGGCATTGCTAAATCCATTAAAATCACATCTGGGTTAAAGACCTCAAATTGCGTCAAACATTCTTGCCCGGTTGCTGCCTCTGCCACTTCAAACCCTAATGGGACAAGAATGTTAATAATAAGCTCTCGGTCAACTTCCTCATTATCCACTACCAAGACTTTGCGTCTATGACCAAGATAAGCAATGCGATTAACAAACGCTATGGGCTCGATTTCACTTTTATGATGCACCTGTGGCAAAAATAGTTTAATTTGGAATATAGTCCCTTTTCCAACAGTGCTTATAAAAGTTAACTCCCCACCCATCAGTTCAGTAAGCAATTTACTGATAGTTAAACCCAAACCTGTACCGCCAACATTAATTTTATTTGCTGCGCTACCACGTGAAAAGGCTTCAAATATTTTTTCACGTTCACTCTCGCTAATGCCTGACCCTGTGTCTGACACTTCGATAATGGCGATTTCGCGCGCGTATTGAATTCGAAAATCTATTTGACCTTTTTCAGTAAATTTAATGGCATTTCCTAAAATATTGATTAAGATTTGAGTCAATCTTTTTTGATCAGTTCTTACAATTTCTGGTAATTCACTTAAACTTGCAAAGTGAAATGCTAAGCCTTTATTACGTGCTTGTAATTCAAACATGCTGACAATTTGCTGAATAAACTCAGGAAACTTCAGTGGTTTAATATCAAAAACAATTTTCCCGCTTTCAATGCGGGCGATATCGAGCGTGCCTTCAATCAGCGACAAAAGATGTTCACCACTTCGTCTAATTACTTTGATTGATTGCCGCTTGTTTTTAGGTATAGCGTCATCGTTATCTAATAGCTGCGCATAGCCCAAAATACTGTTTAAGGGCGTGCGGAGCTCATGACTAATGCCAGTAATATAGCGGCTTTTAGCATAATTTGCTTGTTCTGCTAAATAACGTGCTAACTGTAACTCGGCATCTGTTTGTCCGTGCAACTCTATCTCTCTTAGCAGTAATCCAGTTTGTCGATTAGACTCTTCTTGCGCAACCCGGCGACTTTCTGTGGTTAAAACTAACCACCAAGCAACAATGCCGCTCGCAAATACTAAAGCTAAAAATACTTTTAAGTAGCCTGATCTTAATTGCGGTAATATGTCGATTGCTGTTGCTTCTAACACTGTTGTTTCATGATAATAAATAATACCCAAGACACTCGCAAAAAAGGATAGCGCAATAAACATCAACAATAAATAATGGGCAACACCACCTTTTAAGTATGGCCATACTTTTTTTGGTAAAAACTTTCTGCTGAGTGTTTGCCATTGGTTAGATAAGCGCGCTTGTGGCTTACACGCATCATTACATCTAGCATCTAAACAACAACAAAGTGAACATATAGCACCCTGATAAGCTGGGCAATGCGCCATATCATCTGTTTCGTATTCTCTTTCGCAAACAATACACTTTTGCGTACGCATTTTTGTTGGGAATACATAGGGTTTACGTGCAATATAATATTTTCCTTTGGTATACCAAGCAATGATGGGGGAAATTAATAAAGCGCTAAATAAAGCAATAAAAGATGAAAATGCTTTTGCTTCCGGCCCCAATACCCCTAGATACGCCGTAATTGACAATGCAGATGCAATAAACATTGTCCCAACCCCTACTGGGTTAATGTCATATAAATAAGCGCGCCTAAATTCAATACCTTTTGGACTTAAACCAAGTGGTTTATTAATCACGAGGTCTGCTACCACTGCGGTAATCCAGGCAATTGCAATGTTTGAGTACAAGCCAAGCACTTCTTCAAGCACCTTAAATACATCCAACTCCATCAAAATGATGGCAATCACCGCGTTAAATACAACCCACACCACGCGTCCAGGATGGCTATGTGTTAAACGTGCAAAAAAGTTAGACCATGCCAGCGAGCCAGCATAAGCGTTGGTCATATTAATTTTTACTTGTGAAATCACCACAAATAATGCAGTTGCAGCTAAAGCGAACTCTCTAGTACTAAACACATATTCATAGCCAACCAAATACATATGAGTAGGATTAACTGCATTTAAAAATGACATGTCTCTTTGGATGACTAAATAGGCCAGTAATACCCCAGCAGCCATTTTTAACATGCCAACTATTATCCAACCAGGCCCTGCTAATAAAACACCTAAATTCCATCGCCAACGATTTTCCTTTGTTTTTTCTGGCATAAAACGCAAAAAGTCGACTTGCTCACCAATTTGCGGAATCAGCGCAACGCCAACTGCTGTAGCCGCACCAAATAAGAGCAGATTAAATTCTCCACGCGCACCTGTTGCACCAGCAAAGAGCGTCATGCGAGAAAATACTTCAGGGTCTTGGTAAAGAATGGCAATAAATGGAGCGCACATGAGAATCAACCAGATTGGCTGACTAAACATTTGAATTCGATTAATAAACGTTACGCCATGTATAACTAATGGAATAATGACAAGCGCACAGACCAGATAGCCAAGATAAAGCGGTAAGTTAAAATACAGCTCTAACGCATAAGCCATAATGGCTGCTTCTAACGCAAATAAGATAAACGTAAAAGATGCATAAATAAACGAAGATATGGTGGAGCCGATATAGCCAAAGCCAGCCCCGCGGGTGAGCAAATCCATGTCTAGCCCGTATTTGGCCGCATAAAAGCTAATTGGCAATGCGGTAAAAAATATAATAATACCAACTGCTAAAATCGCCCAAAGCGCATTTACTACACCATAATTAACCGCAATTGTGCCGCCAATTGCTTCTAATACTAAGAAAGAAATTGCACTTAAAGCGGTATTAGATACACGAAATATTGACCATTTGCGAAAAGATCTAGGGGTAAAACGCAGTGCGTAATCTTCAATAGATTCATTTGCAACCCAAGTATTGTAATCGCGACGCACTTTTACGATGCGCTGAATAGGCTCGGTTTTATCAACCACAGTCGAAGCGATACTCAAGTTATCCAAACTTAATCCCCAATAATTCAATTTTTTTATTCAGCATATCAATATTGCACAGCAACAATCATGCCTTGGGTTATAAAGTTACCCAGATATATAGTAATTAATTTGGCGTGAAAAATATGTACGTAGAATGACGTATTTAGATATTGTATTTTTGTTTATCACGTTTACAAAGCGAATCATTAGGTTGACTAAGAATATGCTTACACTCAGCCATCCTAGACACGCATGACAAGACTCTAGGCAACATTTCAGTTTTAATCAAAGTAATAAAAAACATGCCCTGCAAGCCTAATGGATATTGGGTTGAAGTGCATGTAAAGCCTTTTAAAGCTTTTATTTTAAAAATTAATTTAACTTTTTATGCAGCTACTAGCCAATAGGCGCCCACCAACAGCATGGTGTATGCCAAACCTTGCTGTAGCCATTTGAGTATATTGACTTTATGCGAGCTAAGTAACACGCCAGTAGCGTGCAACAACGCCGTAGCGATGAGCATGCCTGCAAACGCGGCTAATTGAGCTAGTGTTTGCAATTCAAGGCCATGCGCCATGCCGTGCAAGACAGCAAACAATGCGGTGATACCTAATTGGGTACTTAACTGCATTGGTAATCTGATAATCAGCAATAGGCCCATAGCTATCACGCTGGCGGCAATGGCGGTTTCTACGCCGCTAAAGCTCATGCTTGCTATACCTAGAACTGCGCCAACTACCATCATGCCCATAAAGGTCAGCGGCAATTGCCAGCGTGCTTTACCACCTAGTTTAGCTGCCCACACACCCACGGCTAGCATGACCAGTAGATGATCCCAGCCAGTTAGCGGGTGCATAAAGCCTACATAGGCACTTTCTAAGCCATGGCCAGGGTGTGCTTGCACTAGCGAAGCAAATAAACTTAAAAATACAACGAGTATATATTTTTTCATAACTTTTCCTTTAAAGCATGAGCCCTTGTTTTTCAATAAATCTTACAATATCTTCTAAGCCCTGCCCTGTTTTGAGATTGCTAAAAATAAACGGTTTTTCACCGCGCATTCGTTTGGCATCTGTATCCATGACCTCTAGCGAAGCGCCTACCATCGGTGCTAAGTCAATTTTGTTAATGACAAGTAAATCAGACTTAGTAATGCCAGGCCCCCCTTTGCGTGGGATTTTTTCGCCTGCCGCGACATCAATCACGTAGATAGTCAAATCAGAAAGCTCTGGGCTAAAAGTCGCGGCAAGATTATCGCCACCACTCTCGACAAATACAATGTCTAAAGTTTGAAAGCGTTTGCTGAGTTGATTGACCGCTTCTAAATTCATCGATGCATCTTCACGTATCGCAGTGTGTGGGCAACCACCTGTTTCTACACCGATAATGCGTTCTGGCACGAGGGCTTCATTGCGTGTTAAAAAGTCTGCATCTTCTTTGGTGAAAATGTCGTTAGTCACCACGGCAATATTATAGACATCTCGTAAACGCTGACAGAGCGCCAAGGTGAGTGCAGTTTTGCCTGAGCCTACGGGCCCACCAATGCCCACGCGTAACGGTTCTTTAAAGTGCTCAACCTCTGGTGTCGGAGTTGCAAATTGTGTATGAATTTTCATGATCTAAATAACCTACTATATTGAGTTTCATGTAAACACCCAGCAATGCTGAGTAGTGGATTAAAATTACTAATTTCATCATCTTGCAATAAGATTGCGTGTGCCACAACACTAGGAAGAGTTTCACCCAGTGCGAATAAAATCTTTTGCCCTGCCACTTGCCCTAAAGGGACAGATTTCATAGATGCGCTGGCTTGATTTTCTAACCAACCCCATGCATAACCTTGTAGCATATCTTGTGCTGGAATTTGCCAAGTTTGCGCTATAGCGGCATAAATAGTGGGAAATGCAGGTTCTTTAAGTGATTTTACTGAAAATAGCAAATCCTCTGGCAACTCTTTTATATCATTTAGTAAACGCACTAAAGAATAGCCCATTTGCTTGGTTTCTGCCAAGGCCTCGGCGGTATCACGACCTGCTTTGTAAAACGCATCCAACTCTTGCACCGCTGGCATATCAGCAGCCTGCCAAGCATTATATAAACGGTGTAACAATGGTAATTCAAAATTGGCTTGATAACTTTGCAATACATCACCTATCCATGTTTTTGCACTCTCTAAATCTTTGACATCCCCGCACTCTATCGCCCATTCAAGACCTTGTGAGTAACTATATGCCCCTACTGGCAACATCGGGCTAGCGAGTTGCAATAATCGGCTAAGGGCTAAACTACTCGCCATGTATTAGCCTTGCTTTACTGTATAAATTAGGTGGGCGTATATTACTCTTGGTATCCACATCCAACCCATGCCTGTGCCCACCACCGTAAGCGCCCGCCTCTGGTTCAAATGGCGCCATCGTTTCTGCCACTTGCATCCCTAACCCAATGAGCATATCTTTCAGCACATAATCTTGCTCAAGCCGTAACCAACTATCACCAATCTGCAATGGCACATGACGATTGCCTAAATGATAAACCGCGCACATTAAATCACGCTGCGTTGGCGCGATGACGTTATAAACTGGTTCTTGCGCGGCAAGAACCTGCACAACCATTACTTTACCTGTAGCGTCTGTTTCAGACTTCAACAAATCACCGCCACGCAAAATAATGCCGCGCGTTAAAAATAATGCAGCCTCTTGCCCTGAAGTCAGCTTAACGCGCAAACGACTTTTTTGACGCAAATCAAAAGGTAGTTCTACAGTGTCATCAATATGCCCAGATACTGCAATGCGTTCGGTTAAGTGAATCATAATTAGAATAGAAAGTATCTTTGTGCCATTGGTAACTCTGTAGCGGGCTCACAGGTAAGTTCCATTCCATCCGCAAGCACTTGATAAGTTTCTGGGTCAACCTCAATTTTTGGCATCCAGCTGTTATGAATCATGTCGGTTTTCTTCACGTCGCGCGTGCCTTTCACGGCAACTAATGGTTTACTTAAGCCAAGTGCAATTACTTGTGGATTTTTTAATGCGGCTTGCGATACAAAAGTAACTGAGGTTTTGAGTGCCCCACCAAACGCACCAAACATGGGGCGATAATGCACAGGTTGTGGCGTTGGGATGGAGGCATTTGGGTCGCCCATGGCAGCCGCAGCAATCATACCACCCTTGATAATCGTAAATGGTTTAACCCCGAAGAAAGCAGGTTTCCATACTACTAAATCCGCCATTTTCCCAACTTCAATCGACCCAACGATGTGGGCAATGCCATGTGTGAGCGCAGGGTTAATGGTGTATTTAGCGATATAACGTTTCACACGGAAGTTATCGTTCTCTACGCTATCTTCTTTAAGCGGACCACGTTGTACTTTCATTTTATGCGCGGTTTGCCAAGTACGAATAATCACCTCACCTACGCGCCCCATGGCTTGTGAGTCAGAAGACATCATGGAAAACGCACCCAAGTCATGAAAAATATCCTCAGCAGCGATGGTCTCGCGACGAATGCGGCTTTCTGCAAACGCAATATCTTCTGCAATGGCGGGGTCTAAATGGTGGCACACCATGAGCATATCTAAATGCTCGTCAATGGTATTCACGGTAAATGGACGAGTGGGGTTGGTAGAGGAAGGTAACACGTTAGGATAGCCCGCCGCTTTAATAATATCAGGCGCATGCCCTCCCCCAGCCCCTTCGGTATGAAAGGTATGAATGGTGCGGTCTTTAAATGCGCCTATGGTAGTTTCAACAAAACCTGACTCATTAAGGGTGTCGGAGTGAATGGCGACTTGAATATCCATTTCTTCGGCCACGCTTAGGCAGTTATCAATTGCAGCGGGAGTTGTACCCCAATCTTCATGCAGTTTCAAGCCGATAACACCTGCCTCAATTTGCTCACGTAAAGGCTCAGGCAAACTGACATTACCCTTGCCCAAAAAGCCTAAATTCATGGGGAAGGCATCTGCCGCTTGTAGCATTTTGTGAATATGCCAAGGGCCTGGCGTACACGTAGTAGCAAACGTACCTGTGGCAGGGCCAGTGCCGCCACCCGTCATCGTGGTGACGCCCGACATCAGTGCTTCTTCGATTTGTTGTGGGCAAATAAAGTGAATATGTGTATCAATTCCGCCTGCGGTAATAATCATGCCCTCGCCTGCTATAATTTCTGTACCGCCACCGATGGCGATTGTCACATTAGGCTGAATATCGGGGTTGCCTGCTTTACCAATGGCAGAAATATAGCCATTTTTAATGCCAATATCTGCTTTAACAATACCCCAATGGTCGATAATCAGCGCATTGGTAATCACAGTGTCCGCGACTTCGGCAGACACTTTTTGCCCCTGACCCATGCCGTCACGAATGACCTTGCCTCCGCCGAATTTTACCTCTTCACCATACACGGTGAAGTCTTTTTCAACTTCTACCCAGAGCTCGGTATCCGCCAAACGCACTTTATCACCAACCGTAGGACCGAACATTTCGGCGTAGGCTTGTTTGTCGATTTTCAATGCCATTATTTGAGTGCTCCCATGACCTTACCCGCAAAACCATACACTTTTCTATCGCCTGCTAATGCGACCAACTCTACCGTACGGGTTTGCCCAGGCTCAAAACGCACTGCTGTTCCTGAAGCGATGTTTAACCGAAACCCATAAGCCGTTTGTCGATCAAAACTTAAGGCTTCATTGGTCTCAAAAAAATGATAATGGGAACCTACTTGTATGGGGCGATCACCTTTATTGGATACATCAATCATCACAGTGGTGCGCCCAACGTTAAGGGCAATCTCGCCTTTTACTATTTTCATTTCACCTGGAATCATGTGTGCTCCTAAGGAATAGGATGATGTACGGTCACCAACTTGGTGCCGTCTGGAAAAGTCGCTTCAATCTGAATATCTGGAATCATCTCGGCGATGCCTTCCATCACATCCTCTCTCGTGAGTAATGTCGCGCCATAACTCATGAGCTCTGCCACGGTTTTACCATCGCGCGCGCCTTCCATTATGGCGGCAGAAATAAAGGCAATTGCTTCAGGGTAATTGAGCTTTAAACCACGTGCTTTGCGACGCTCTGCCAATAAGGCTGCGGTAAAAATAAGGAGTTTGTCTTTTTCTCTTGGGGTTAATTCCATGAATTACGCTCTTTAAAAAAGTCCATTGTTATGTATTCCAAATACGTGGTCTTGTCACTTCACGGTCCGCATACCAAGGCCGTAAAATCTGCCAAAGAGCTTCAAAATACTGTCTTGCACATTGTGCAGATTTCCCCACATAGCGCACCGCAAATATCTCTGGCAAGGCAGTGATGCCGTATTTAGCTTCTAAATCTAATGCTAACTTAGGTTGAATTGCTCTACAAGCCGCCAATACACTGCCTGGCACAGCACCTGCCGCTATCACAAAACTAGCCGACACTGCATTGCCATGCAACCCTACAATTGACTCAATTAAACGATGGTCTGGCCTTAAGTATGTGCGTTCGTTCCAAATTAACGCTTGCTCTCGACGTATGCATAAACCTTGGTGCAAACCACCTGTTTGCCAACGTTCTTGTTGCGCTTGGCGACCAAAGCAGATAACATCCCACCCCACATATTGCGCATCCGCGGCAAGATTTACCATGGCACTCAATTTGACATCCGCGCCATTAAACAAAATATTCTCTTGTGGCAGCCATTCTAAACAAGCTAAAGCATGCACATTAAACTTTAAGTGCTGATTTGCCTGCTGGCCATTTGCCTTATACCACTTGCCGGCGCCAGGCGTTGTGAGCAAAGCACTGCTATTCTCATTCAGCGTAACATTGAGTGTTAACGCATCACCACCAGCCACCCCACCTGGAGGATGAATAATCACACCATGGCATACTTGCTCTCCCTCTGGGTGCAAAGTCTTTTGCAACACCAAGGGCCCTAGATGCATATTTTTAGCTAAATAAGAACGCTGGTTTTTATTAACAAAGTCTAAACTCAAGCAAGCTTGCCAGCATTTATGACCTTTAAGGCTTTGCGCAGGCACACTTGAATTTATTGATGCTAAAGTATCATCCATCACTCCATCATGCCATAAAATATTCGCTTAACACGTGCTTAACCGAAATATTTTTATACGGACAAATAGCCCTTTATTTTGGCAGCGTCTACATTTTCACGGGTATCTTCATGAATGAATTTACCTTTATCAATCACAATAATCCGATCTGCAATTTCCATCGTGAAACTTAACACCTGTTCGGATACAATAATTGTAATTTCTCGCATTTTGCGAATCTCATTCAATACTTTGGCAATGTCTTTAATGATAGACGGCTGTATGCCTTCTGTCGGTTCATCAAGTAGCAGCACCTTTGGATTTGTAACTAATGCACGCGCAATAGCCAACTGTTGTTGCTGACCGCCAGAAAGATTACCACCTTTTCGTTTACGCATATCGTATAGCACTGGGAAAAGCGCATAAATATCCTCTGGTATTTCACGTGTTTTAGATTTCTCTAATCCAGTTTCAATATTTTCTTGCACCGTCATGCTAGGAAAAATCATACGACCTTGCGGAACATAAGCCAATCCTTTTGCGACGCGCTGATAACTGTCAGAGCCAACCAAACTTTCCCCATCGACAACTGCTTTAGTTGCCTTACTTGGCAAAATACCCATAAGAGATTTAAACAAAGTGGTTTTACCCATACCATTACGCCCCATAATTGCGAGCGTTTCATTTTTATTGGCGGTAAAATTAAGACCGTGTATGACCTGACTTTGGCCATAACTTACTTGCAGATTTTCAATTTCAAACATATCAAGTTTCCTTAATGGGCTGGATTAATGGTCTAGACTTAGTGTCCAAGATAAACTTCAATCACTTTCTCATCTTCTTGTACTTTATCCATCGCACCTTCTGCCAAGATTTTACCTTGATGCAAAACGGTGACTTTATGTGCAATTTTCTTCACAAAATCCATATCATGTTCAATTACTAACACTGAACGATTGTTGCAGATTTTATTCAGTAGCTCAGCCGTTTGATCGCGTTCTTTCGCGCTCATTCCAGCTACAGGCTCATCTAGCATTAACAGCTGTGGGTCTTGCATTAACAACATGCCTATCTCTAGCCATTGCTTTTGACCGTGACTGAGTAAAGCGGCTTCCATCTCTAGAAAGTTTGTCAGCATAATTTCTTCAGCTACTTTAAGCACTTGTTCCTTCACTGCTGCAGTACGTTTAAAAAATAAACTACCCCAAACATTACGACCTTTTGGATACGAAACTTCTAAATTTTGGTAGACAGAAAGATTTTCATAAATAGATGGTGTCTGAAATTTACGTCCCACCCCCTCACGCACAATTTCGTGTTCAGATAGTTTCGTGAGCTCTTTATTCATAAACTTGATAGAGCCATTGGTAGACTTAGTTTTTCCGCAAATCAAATCAAGTACCGTCGTTTTACCAGCTCCGTTAGGACCAATGACAACCCGCAGTTCATTTTTATCGATGTACATGGTCAAGTTATCAACCGCTTTAAATCCATCAAAGGATACGGTTAAATCCTCTATCGATAGCACAAAGTCTGTATTACTCATGCTTTTGCTCCTTTAATGTTAGTCACGTCTATGTCTTTAACTGCTTTTTTAACAGACTCTTTTTTGACTGAATCAGTGATTGTTTCAATGACAGCTTCTGGTGTATCCATCACTGGCTCCAATTTTTCTGCTTTTGCCACAATCACATCAGACTTTTTTTTAAATATATTTAGTTTGTGGCTATATTTAGTCCAGACGCCTGCTAGTCCTTCTGGGAAGAACATCACAACCGCTATAAATAAACCACCCATAATGAACAACCAAAGTTCTGGATAGCTTTCAGAGAAGAATGTTTTACCAAAATTCACGAATAAAGTGCCGTATACAGCACCAATTAACGATGCACGACCGCCCACTGCGCAAAATATGACCATCTCAATCGATGGGACAATACCCACAAATGAAGGTGACATAAAGCCAACTTGTAGCGTGAACATAGCTCCACCAACTGCTGAAAACAATGCGGCTAAACAAAAAATAAAGATTTTGAAGTTAGATACGTCATAACCAGAAAAACGTACACGTTCTTCTTTATCACGCATTGCTAATAACAACATACCGAATTTACTATTTAACACGTATTTTGATAGGAAAATAGCACCGAATAATAAAACCCCATTCAAATAGTACAAAATGTATTTGGCGCTATCTGTACGTGTATCCCAACCCCATATTGTTTTTAGGTCTGTCATACCGTTAACACCTCCGGTATAACCTTGTTGACCAACAATCAAAATACTTAAGATAAGCGCAACAGCTTGGGTGATAATCGCAAAGTAAACTCCACCCACACGACGCTTAAACATCGCAAACCCAATCAGATAAGCAAACAATGCAGGCACGGTTAGAATGATAAGTATAGTTAAAGGCAAGCTCTTGAACGGCTCCCAAAACCACGGCAAAGCAGTGATTTGGTTCCAATCCATGAAGTCTGGAATGCCAGGTGTGGTTTGAATTTTTGTCGTGATGGGATCTGAGGCTTCAAGCTTCATAAACATTGCCATGGCATAACCACCTAGGCCAAAAAACACGCCTTGACCCAAGCTTAAAATACCACCATTTCCCCACAACAACACTAAACTTACTGCCACAAAGGCATATGTGAGATATTTACCAATCAAATTTAATCTAAAGATATCTACACCAAGCGGCAAGATAACAAAGATGACGGCTGCAAGTATTCCAAGGTTAATGAAACCTTGCTTACCCCCAACTAACTTATTTAAAGATGCATTCATTTACATACTCCTGTTTGTTTACTTACAAATTTAACAAGTAACTTATTTACGAAGTTTTGAAGCAAACAATCCTTCTGGCTTCATCATCAATATGCCTACAATCACTAACAAGGTAGATACTTTACCCATAGAGCTGGTCATGAAGAATTGAAGAATAGATTGCGCTTGGGCAATACCAAAGGCTGAGGCAATCGTACCCATTAAACTTGCTGCGCCACCAAACACAACCACCATGAAACTATCGACAATATAAAGCGTGCCAGTGGTTGGACCTGTAGAAGCAATTGTTGTAAATGCTGCACCTGCAATTCCTGCAATTCCACAACCTAATGCAAAAGTAATACGGTCTACTTTTTTTGTATTAATACCAACTGCGCCTGCCATCACACGATTTTGAACTGTTGCGCGAACTCTTAATCCCCAGCGTGAACGATACATAAAGTAATAAACACCAGCAGTTACTAATAGCGCTAATGCCATCACAAAAACACCATTAATTGGGATATCAATATCTGGCGTAGGTTTGAATGAACCCAACATCCATTCTGGAAGGTCTGCACTCACTTCTTTTGCGCCAAAACTAGAACGAAATGCCTGTTGCATCACCAAGCTCAACCCCCAAGTCGCTAGTAGCGTATCTAGTGGGCGTTTGTAGAGATGCCTAATCATAATAAACTCAATAAAATACCCGAGCGCAAAGGCCAGAATAAACGCCAGAACCATGGCAAAAATAAAGTAATAATTCACAAATCCATAGGTTGTTGCGACTTTAGAAAGCATTACTGTTGTGTATGCGCCTATGGTCATAAACTCACCGTGCGCCATATTGATCACACCCATTTGCCCAAAGATAATGGCCAGACCCAGCGCCATAAGAAGCAACACGGTAAACATGCTCAGGCCTGAAAAGCCTTGCATCACCATAATATTGCCAATATCTGCCATCGAATAACCAAACATACGGCCTCCTAAATAATAACTACGAACATTGAAAACAAACTAATACTACAAATCTTTAATCAAAAATTTAATGTTAAATTTCAATTCAAACCAGATTTAAAACTTAACATTAGGTTTTTGAATGGCGGCAGTTTTAAAAACTGCCGCATTCTTCACGCTAAACTAGATAAGCAATTATTGATAACCTTTTGGAAATGGATCAGGTTTGATGTAGTCAGATGTATAAACCACTTTAGCTTGACCATCTTTACCCCATTGACCAATACGTAATTTGGTTGTTAAGTGGTGGTTTTTTTCAACTGTCACAGGGCCTTCTGGCGCATCTTTAAATACATAGCCAGGTAAAGCCGCTTGTACTTTATCTACATCAAAACTGCCTGCACGTTCTACAGCAGCTTTATAAAGCCATGGACCTAAATAAGCAGCCTGTGTTACGTCACCAATCACAGCATCTTTGCCATATTTAGCTTTGAACGCCGCTACAAACTTCACGTTTTCAGGATTAGTTTGTGATTGGAAGTATTTCATCGCTGAATAGAAGCCAGCTAAGTTTTCACCACCAATACCTAATACTTCATCCTCTGTCACAGAGATAGTTAACATCGTTTGTTTGCTCGAATTTAAACCTGCAGCATTTAGTTGTTTGAACCATGCCACGTTACTACCACCTACTACCGCAGCGTAAATCACATCAGGTTTTTTGAGTTTGATTTTGTTAATCACAGAACCAAATTGTGTATCACCTAAAGCAATGTATTCTTCACCAACTACTTTACCTTTAAGATTTCTTTCAATGTGTTTACGCGCAATTTTCATTGAAGTACGTGGCCAGATATAGTCAGAACCAATCAAGTAGAATGACTTGGCTTTTTTCTCTTTAGCAATCCAATCTAAACCAGCAAGAATTTGTTGGGTTGCTTCTTGACCTGTGTAGAAAACATTTTTTGATTCTTCTAAACCTTCATAGAAAGTTGGGTAAAACAACAATCCATTTTCTTTCTCAAACACAGGCAATGCCGCCTTACGCGATGCAGATGTCCAGCAACCCATGACAGAAGCCACTTTGTCTGAAGCCAATAATTTCTTGGCTTTTTCAGCAAATGTTGGCCAATCTGAAGCGCCATCTTCTTGAATCACTTTAATTTTACGACCTAAAATGCCACCCATCGCATTGATTTGCTCAATGGCTAATTTCTCAGCTTGTATAGAGCCTGTTTCGCTGATGGCCATGGTACCTGTTGCTGAGTGCAGAATACCCACTGTAACTTCTGTATCTGTCACAGCTAAGCCTGTAGTATTGACTTTAGCTGTTGATGTATCAGCTGCAGCCATTGCATTTGTTGTTAAAATGCCTGCAGATATTAAGGCGCCAACCAACAGCCCCCCTGCTTTCATAAAACCACGTCTATTAAAGCTACTCATACTATGTCTCCTAATTAAAAAAACAAAAAAATTACTTACCTTTTACTACGCTTGTTAAAACAAAAAACTCTTTGATTCAAATAAAATCTCTATCAGTGACCTAGCATCCAAGGTCTTGCTGTTTTCTTGGTTTGCATTTGTAACGCTGCAGCGCCTGTTTCTGGGTTGACCTTGGTGCTGGTATTACAAGTATGTTTGCCAGTGCAACCGCAACTTGAACGTCTAGTGACCTTAGGGTCATTTGCAGACTTCTCATTACGCTCGTGCGCTTGGCGTTGTGATTTAGCCATTACAGCTAATCTTGGCGCAGACATAATGCGATGACTCTCTGTACCACAATCTTCACAATAAGCAGGTATGCTTGATTCACTCATTTTTCTTAACGCTGTAAACACGCCATGTGCTGGGCATTCATATTCATAAACTGGCATCAGAAACTCCTTAGCTCGCTTTTGCTGTATCAATGCCTGACTTCACCATAATTTTTGGTCCGTCAGCATTTGGCTTCATATCAAAGTCAAATATCTCTGTTGGTAACCACAAGGTAGCGCACGCATTAGGAATATCTACAATGCCACTAATATGACCTTCTACAGGCGCAGTACCTAAAATAGAGAGTGCTTGCGCGCCGGTGTAACCAAATTTTTTCATGTACTCGATAGCATTTAGACAAGCTTGACGATATGCAACATGCACATCTAAATAATGCTGTTTACCTTGCTCATCCACGGAGATACCTTCAAAAATAATGTAATCGCGATATGTTGGTGTCAATACGCTAGGTTGGAAGATTGGATTTTTGATGCCATATTTTTTAACACCATCTTTAATAAGACTCACTTTAAGATCTAAGTAACCCGCCATCTCAATCGCACCACAAAATGTGATTTCGCCATCACCTTGTGAAAAGTGAAGATCGCCCATTGAAAGACCACCGTCTTTCACATAAACAGGGAAGTAAACTTTTGAACCCTTAGTGAGGTTTTTAATATCGCAGTTACCACCGTGGTCACGTGGTGGCACAGTACGACAACCTTCCATCGCAGCTTTTTTAGCGGCATCGCCTGATAATTTACCCATCACCGCTGATTGAGGCTCAGGAGGCAATGCAAGTGCTGGTACACGATCAGGATCAGTTGCGATCAACTCAGCTTCACGAGTATTCCATTTTTCTAGCAACTCTTTAGATGGCAAGCAACCAATCAAACCAGGGTGCATAATGCCAGCAAATTTCACGTTGGGTACATGACGTGATGTTGTGTATATACCGTGGAAATCCCAAATTGATTTGCGCGCTTCTGGATAATGATCAACTAAGAAACCGCCCCCATTTTCTTTTGCAAATATACCGTTAAAGCCCCATTGGCTATCTTCAAAGGTACCAACATCTAAAATATCAACCACCATTAAATCGCCTGGCTCAGCACCTTCAACACCTATTGGGCCACTTAAGTAATGCACTTGTGTTAAATCAACATCGCGCACATCATTCGCACTATCATTATTGCCAATTTGACCACCAGTCCAGTCCATGCACTCCACACGGAATTCATCGCCAGGCTTTACCATGGCAATCATAGGCAAGTCTGGATGCCAACGGTTATGGATTTGACCGTCTTGTTCCCATGGCTTTTTGTTCAAATCTAACTTAACGATTGTTTTCATCTATATCCTCCTACTTAATTTTGTTTAATGTCATAAAATTTAGTCTTTACCTAAAGTGTTTCAATGAAAACTCACGTAATACAATGAACTTTTCAATGTGCTTAGATTAGAGATGTAAGGGGTGGAAGGAAATACGTCAAACTACGTAGTTGTTTTATTTAATTTTACGATTAGATTTGTGTTAGTTTTTATCAGGTCAATTATTAAAGGCTTACAAATGAATTTTAAAATTTTTTTAAATAAACATAATAAATACATGATGTTAGTACCTATTTTTGGGAGCTTGTTATTGACATCAAACCATAGCTTCGCTGCTGACTGGACAACAATAAAGAAAACAAAAGACTATGAATTGCTAGTCGATATGGACTCTTACAACGAGACTCAAGGGTTGCCATTTATTACAGCAAAATACAACTTTTATAAGACCCAAAAACTTCTAATTAGCAACACAAAAATAGCGTTTATTGAAGAACATTCAACTTCACAATTTAACTGTAAAACTCGAATGTATAAGACGATAGAATCTCATTACTATAAAAGTAAGGGTGTGTTGGTGAAGTCTTTAAAAGGTGGCGATTCATTTAAACCCATTAAGAAACAATCTAATAACGCAACAATTGCCAGCCTGGTGTGCCAGGTGCATCAAATGCTTGGTGGATCTTAGCCAAAGAAAACTTACTAAGACCATCAACCTTTAACTTGTTATAAAAACGCGCCAATAATCATATATTGGCGCGTTGGTTGTTATAACTACTTGATATGTAAAACTAAAACTAAAATTGCATTTGAAGCGAGATTAAAATTGCATCAGTATCACTTGCACCAGTCACATCAGTTTTTTGGTATTCCGCTGAAATCAAAGCATTGTATGGTGCAATCACATAATTCACACCGATATCTGTGCGCTCAGTTTTGATGTTGTTGTCAGCATCAAATTCTTGATGACGCACAAATGGCATAAACTTGCCCCAACCGACTGGGGTGTCGAACAAATAGCCGGCGCCTACGTAGTAAGCATCACCCTCTTCAGATTCAAATACACCGTCTGTATCGTAATCATAGTAAGCAGCTTCAAGAGATAACGTGCCTGGCCCTACATTTTTCTTTTCCATCAATAAGTCTACGTTATAAGAACTATAATCACCCACTTCTGTAAGGCTGATTGCACCATCAGACTTTTGACGACCAGCAATACCGATTGTTAAGATATCTTTAGCACCAAAATAGTTACCTGTACCATAGTAGCCTGGCTCTGGGTCCCACAATGCAACTTGTACGCGACCTGCATACATTAATTTGTCATCTGCGCCTAATGTACGGGCAGCAACACTATTCTCAGTTTGATCTAATCTAGTGCCATTTGGACCACTGAATCTAAAAATATTGTTAGCCTCGAAAGCGCCAAACGAAACACCTAAAGCACCACCCATAAAATCGCCTACAACCGCCACACCTTCGTCACGACCAATTACGCCACCGTTCCAACCATAACGTGATGAAATATTTGCCCAGTAACCACCGCCACCGCCTGAAGAATAGTATGGACCTGCCATATTAGCGCGATCACTTGGAGACAAGAAACGACCTGCCCAGATTGCAACTTCTGGCGTCATTTGAAATTGTACGTTGGCATCAATCACTTCAATATTGCCTTCACCACCGCCTGAACGCTCAGTATTCAACATACCTTTTATGTATTTGTTGAATGATCCTGATAAGTATAAACGTGCACTATTTAATGAAAAATCATTAGAACGGTCATCTCCATTTGGGGCTGCATCTTCCACAGAACTATAGCTGGTAATAAAGCCAAAACCAACGCTGATGGATTTGTCTTCACCAAATGAAATAGTAGCACCTGCATTTGCAGACATGGCAGGTAACGCAGAAGCCACAGCAAGCGTTATCATCGTGAGGCTTTTTTTAAGCTTAAAACTCATTTCCTTACTCCTTATAAAATTTAATTAAAAAAATACTGCGTTTCGCTAACTGAAAAGCATTCCGCCAACTGGGCTAGATGCAAGGCAGTTCAAGCCTTAAACTTGATAGGTGTGAGATTAACGACAAGCAAGAAGAGCGCATATACGTCAAATTACTTAGTGTATGTTTCTTGCAACAGTGGATTTATGTGCTAATTTCTTATTAACTGAATTTTATAAAGGCTGTTTAGAATGAAAAATTTTATTTGCATATGTGTAGCAACACTTTTTACAACTGGTTGTGGAGAACTGGCTTATAAGCGTGGTGCCTCCGCGAAAGACTTAGAGACCACTAAAAAATCATGTCAAAATGCAGGCAATGAAGAAGCTATAGAAAAATGTTTAGAAGATAATGGATGGGTAGTGCAAAAGCTTGATGCGATTGGCTTGCCCGATAGCGAGCTCTTTGCAACTGCTAGCGTGAGTGAGGACAATCGTAATCCTTATCAAACATCTCCTACGGAAACAGCACCTAATGAAATAGTGACTGCCCAACCGAATAGTAGTCAAAGCGAGGCTGCGCCTTCCGAGGCTACGCAAATAAACGTAGAGAAAGAAATTGTCGAAAATACCAAATCAGCGCAAGTCGAGTCTGTTAAAAAGTCTGACGGCGCTGTTAAAGAAGTGCCCGTAAACGCTAAAGTAGCTGCAGATACCCCTAAAAAAGAGACATCACCGGCATTAAGCCCGTTTGAGAAGTATAAAATTAACTCATGGTGGAAAATGGGTGGCGGCCGTGATGCGCTTGAATTAAGTCTGGCAACATGCTCAAAAAAACTAGGTGACGCACATCAGCCAGATAGAAAAAACCAAATATTCACTAGAGCATTTGCCGCTTGTATGTATGAAAATGGCTGGCGTGGATTACGTGAAAAGTAAAAATATTCTTATCAAAGTGAACAAAGAATAAAAATAAATTATTTATATAAATCAATAATTTAAATAAATAAATTAAACAATCACTTTATAATAAACACTTAATTATTCACTTACTAAATGAGTTAAATAAAAACCAAGAGATTTAAGTATAAAGTAAGTGAATTAAATACGAAGTAAGTGATTAAAATTTAGTCATACCAGGTATCCAAGATGTACCTGCTAATGGCACTTGCGCCATCGCAGAAGCCTCTATAGTTAGCGCTACCAAATCCTCAGGTTCCAGATTATGCAGATGCGATTTACCGCACGCACGCGCAACCACTTGCGCTTCCATCGTCATTACTGCGATGTAATTTGCTAACCGATGCCCTGCTTTAACTGGATCAACCCGTTTCATCAGTTCAGGGTCTTGTGTGGTAATGCCTGCAGGATCACGGCCTTCGTGCCAATCATCATAAGCACCAGCGGTTGTTCCAAGATTTTGGTATTCATCTTCTAAATGAGGGTCATTGTCACCCAACGCAATCAAAGCGGCAGTACCAATAGCGACTGCATCTGCGCCAAGCGCCAAGGCTTTGGCAACATCCGCACCATTACGAATGCCGCCAGACACGATTAATTGCACACTATTTTTCCCATTGCGATACATGCCCAAATCTTGCAATGCCTTTACCGCTGGCCGAATTGCAGCTAAGATTGGTATACCTACGTGCTCAATAAATACCTCTTGAGTTGCAGCTGTACCACCCTGCATGCCATCCAGTACAATCACGTCTGCACCAGACTTAACTGCTAAAGCTACATCAAAATAAGGTCTTGTGGCACCGATTTTGACATAGATAGGTTTTTCCCAATCTGTAATTTCGCGTAACTCATTAATTTTAATTTCCAAGTCGTCTGGCCCGGTCCAATCTGGGTGTCTGCACGCGGATCTTTGATCAATGCCTTCTGGCAAACAGCGCATTTTGGCAACCCGCGCACTAATTTTTTGACCTAGCAACATACCACCCCCACCTGGTTTTGCACCTTGACCAATCACCACTTCAATCGCATCAGCTTTACGTAAATCATTAGGGTTCATACCATAACGTGATGGCAAATATTGATATACCAAAGTTTTGGATTGACCTCGCTCTTCAGGAGTCATTCCGCCATCACCAGTTGTTGTACTGGTGCCTACAGCGCTCGCACCGCGACCAAGTGCCTCTTTGGCTGGGCCGGATAATGCACCAAAGCTCATGCCGGCAATTGTAATTGGCGTTTTTAAATGGATTGGCTTTTTAGCAAAACGTGTCCCTAAAACTACATCTGTGCCGCATTTTTCACGATATCCTTCTAAAGGATAGCGGCTCACTGATGCACCTAAAAACAGCAAGTCATCAAAGTGAGGAAGTTTACGCTTTGCGCCGCCACCACGGATATCGTAGATGCCTGTTGCGGCTGCACGTCTAATTTCAGACATCGTATACTCATCAAATGTTGCTGAATATCGAGGTTTTGTTTGCGGAGTTTTTGGGTTTTGTGTACTCATTTTAATAGGCTCCTGCGTTATCTACATGGAAATGGTAAAGTGTGCGTGCAGAACCATATTGCGTAAAACTTTCTGGTTTTAGGTCTGAGTGGCCTGACTTAAGCAATAAATCGCTCAATATCTTTTTGCTCTCAGCATCCATGACTTTCACTTCGCAATCAGCACCCAAGCTTTTCACTTTGCCACGCACAAAAATATTCGCTTCATAAATTGAATCACCCAAACCTTCGCCTGCATCTCCCAAAATGACCATATTGCCCGCTTGCGCCATAAAAGCAGAAAAGCTACCAACTGAACCACCCACCACAATATCAGCGCCTTTTAATGAAATACCACAGCGTAAGCCAGCATCACCATCAATCACCAGCAAACCACCATTTGCGGTAGCGCCTGCTGCGTTTGATGCAAATCCCTTCACATGCACAAAACCAGACATCATGTTTTCTGCCACGCCACTACCTGCACTTCCTTCAATAGTTACTTTTGCAATTTGATTCATGCCTGCTGCGTAATAACCAGCGTGACCTTTAATGGTGACATTTACATCAGAATTTAAACCAACTGCAATACTATGTGCGCCATTTGGGTTATCGATTGTGAAAGACTTGCCATTTAAAGTACTCGCATCTGCATGTAAAAACTGATTAATCTCGCGCAAGGATGTTTTTTCTAAATCAAATTTTACAGCTTCCATACATACATCTCCTTTGGGCTAGGCTCAAAAACCTTGGCATTTTTAATATCAGGCAGGTGTGCTAATGAGCGAAACTCTGATGCAATCGCTACGTAATCATCGTGCTCTGCAATAATTGCTGGTTTACATGCAAAAGGGTCACGCACCAAGGCAAGCTGGTCTTTGGTGCCCATTAAAAGCGTGTAAAAGCCATCCAACTCATCAAAGCCATGATTTAAAGCGGTTTCCAAGTCATCGCCTTCACGCATACGCCACTCTAAAAAGCGGCACGCAGCTTCAGTATCATTATCTGTCTCAAACTCTATGCCCTCCTTTTCTAACTTACGACGTAAACTATGCGCGTTGCTTAATGAGCCATTGTGTACTAAGCACCAATCTTGACCCGCAGTAAAAGGGTGTGCATGTGCAGGCGTAATTGCAGACTCAGTTGCCATGCGAGTATGCCCTACCAAATGAGAACCTTTAAAGTTTTTAAAATCATAGCGGTCTGCCACTTGCGCAGGTGTACCAACATCTTTGTAAATATCCATGAGTTGACCAACTGATAACAAGTGTAATTGCGGATAATTGGTTTTTAACCAAGCCTTAACCAATGTAGGCGATAAAGTTGTTGTGATTACCGCATGGTTGGTCTTAGGTTCAATTTTAGCCTTGCTGTTCAGTGATTTTTCAAATTCTGCCCCCAGTGCTTTCCAGTTAAAGTCTTGCTGGGCTGAATATAGACTAAACTTTCTTGCATCATCTGCCACCGGCGCACTAAACATGGCCAAACCAGCCGAATCTGGTCCGCGCTCTGTCATACCAATCAGCATAGGCAACATCAGCTCACCAATGGTGTCACGCATTTTGGGGTTTCTTACCAACAAACCAACAATTCCACACATATTAAAATCCTTATAAACTACATTAATTTTTATAAATAACCATTTAATTTATATTAGAAAAACTCTACATAACGCTTAATTTCCCAGTCAGAAACATGGCGCATATACTCAACCCATTCCGCCCGCTTGAGCGTTAAATATTCGTTCGTTAATTTGTCTCCTAACGCCTCACAGATGACCTTATCGCTTTCAAGCGCATTCAAAGCCAAACTCAAGTTTTGTGGCAATATGCCAATTTTTTTATCTTTAAGCTGTTTGGTAGAATAATCATATAGGTTGTCGCCATTGCCCTCACCTGGGTGAAGCTCGCGTTTAATGCCATCCAAACCTGCCGCAATAACTGCAGCCGTGGTTAAGTAAGGATTACACCCCCCATCAGGCAGGCGAAGCTCAAGGCGGCCATATGGAATCCGCACCATTGTCGAACGATTATTGTTGCCGTATGAAATATATGCTGGCGCCCAAGTTGCGCCTGTGAGAGATTGACCCACGACTAGTCGTTTATATGAATTAACAGTTGGTGCTGCCAATGCGCAGATTGCAGGCGCATGTGCCAGCAAACCGCCCAAAAAGTGATAAGCAAGTTTAGATAAGCCATGACCAGTTTTGTCTGAATCATCTTGAAATAAACTTTTTTTGCCATTACCGATAGACATATGCATGTGCATACCATTGCCTGGCCGGTTGCTGAAAGGTTTAGGCATCAAAGAGCAAATCATGCCATGCGCATTAGCTATTTCACTTGCTGCCATTTTAAACATGATGAAATCATCAGCACTTTTTAAACAATCTGCATAGGTATAATTAATTTCAAACTGACCGTTGGCATCTTCATGATCGATTTGATATACGTCTAAACCGGCTGCTAATAATGACTCTGTGAGCTCTTCTAAAAACGCAGACTGTCTGGTAATGCCTTTGTAGTCATAACAAGGTTTAGCGAGCGTATCAGTATCATCCATTGGGTGAATAGCGCCATTTTCATCGCGATGCAATAGCGAAAACTCAGGTTCTAGTCCTGTATAAAGTGTCCATCCTTTTTCAGCAAGGCGTGCGATTTGCTTTTTTAGCACCACGCGAGAATCGTATTCATAACGCTTACCATTCACATGTCCATCGCATACAATTCTTGCGTAGCCCGGTTGCCAAGGAATTAAGTTCAAGGTCGAAAGCTCACCCACAGCCATGTAATCAGGTCCATTTGGCGCAATGCCCATTCCCCAAATCGCGCCGCCCGCAAAACCTGCACCAGTAGTTAATATATCTTCTAAGTGAGCAGCTGGTACCGACTTAACCTTTGCAACGCCATGAATATCGACAAACTGCGCTAAGATATACTTAACTTTATTTTCTTTTAAAAACTTTTTTGCCTCAGCTAACGATTTCATTTAAATTTCTCCCTGAAATTTTTGTAAAAGCATTACTTAAAAATTGAAAATCTTTAAAGCTCATTTAATTCTGCCGCTATTTCTAACAAAGTATGTTTCATATATGTACCATAAGTGCCATCACACCATAATCTGTAAACCATCTCGCCATTTAGGCTTTGGCGTAATATGTTTACAGAAATACCTGCTGCTTGCGTCATTACTACCTCATTTTCTGGCAAGGCAGACTCACTTAAATTTAGTGCGCAGATTTCAGAAAGCAAGCTTTTCACATGACTACCTGCCAATAAATATGAGGCATCTACCCGAGGGACTTTATACACACCAGCAACACAAAGATGATCGGCTAGTAATTTAGTGCATACATCCCCACCCACTTGATCTTCGATTAAAAACTCACTGGTGCCCAAGCGCATCACAATAGTGTTTTCGTTAAATAGCCATGTGTTGGCCTTTGTTGGCAAAGCAACTTTATGGTGTATCAACCAATTTGTAGCTTCTGGGCCTTTAACCCCGAAGCGCACCAACTCACTCATATCAATAATCTTAAGTGCCTGCATTAAGCTTCCTTATGATTTTTGATAAACGGCGTATCAACCACTTTTGCCGAAACTAATGACCCGCTATCTGCACGAATTTGAAATGTCGTACCTAACGCTTTTTGATGAGGTTTTACGTAAGCCAAACCGATTATTTTGCCTAATGTTTGACTAAATCCGATGCTTGTAACACGACCATTAATGCTGTCACCTTCAATCACCAAATTGCATTCAAGCGGCATTTCTGTTTTTTTCTCATTTTCTAGCGTAAATGCAACCAGATGCTTATTCATCGGCCGCTTATTGATAATGGCCAAACTACGCTGACCAACAAAAAATGTTTTATCCATTTTGACTGCCCAATCTGCGCCCATTTCATATGGATTAGTGAGTCCATCAGTATCCACGCCAGGCATGGCATGACCCATTTCTAAACGTAATAAGCGCTGAGAATCGCTACCAAATGGAAGTATTCCATATTCCTTACCAGCATTTAATAATGCTGTCCAAACTTCAGGGATTCGGTTCATGGGGCTATGTATCTCATATGCAATATCAGAAACAAAAGAAGCGCGAATAATTTTACTTGGAATATTAGCTACTAAGGCTTCACGCATATGTCCTAATGGAAAAGCATCTATCGATAAGTCACAATCAGTGAGCGCAGCCAATGTCCTTTGGGCAAAAGGACCAGCAAGATTAATCGCACCAAAAGCGCCGGTCACATTCACTAAGGCAATATTAAGATGCCACATTTGTTGCCAGCGCTGCATTTCGCGATACACCATTGCTGCGTTTGTGGTACCGATTGATAAATAGAATAAATCCTGCGCAACCCTACAAGCCACCCCATCATCAACGACTACGCCCGCTTCATCTAACATCAAGGCATAACGCCAAGTGCCAAGTTTTTGGTTAGTATATTTTCCAGTAAAAAATCGCTCTAGAAACTCAGCTGCATCTGACCCATGAATTTCTATTTTCCCAAGCGAGCTACCGTCTATCATTCCTACCGCATTGCGAACAGCAAGCGCTTCTGCTTCTATAGCATCATCCTTTGAAAGACCCGATTGTAAGTAATAAGCCGCACGTTTCCAAGCGCCAATATCTGTGAAAACTGCACCATGAGCAGCATGCCAATCATGCAAAGCAGTATGACGGTGCGGATGAAAGCCTCGCCCTGCGAGATGGCCGATAGGAGTTGGATGAAAGAATGGCCTAGAAGTCGTTGTTCCTATTTTTTCTACAGGTAAATTGCGTATTTTAGCCAGTATACGTATGGCGTTCATATTCGAATGTTTGCCTTGGCTAGGCCCCATTCCAACGGTGGTAAATCGCTTCATCAACTCAATATTATCGAAGCCTTCAATCGCAGCATTTTCAAAGTCTTTAATTTGAATATCTTCATCAAAATCGATAAAGTTTTTTCCTTTTGGATGTGGCACCATAGGATAAGGATGGCTTGGTGAAGTACCAACATGCTTTTCAAAGAATATGGTTTCAGACTTTTTACCTAAAAAGTTAAGTACGTCATTTGCTGCCCGTTCGCCATCGTTGATACGCTGATCAAGCTTAAATACGCCACTCACTTTACCTGCAGCAAAAACACCATCGGGTAAACGATTAGGTACAAACTGATTTGTCATTGTGTCGTATTGCATGCCAGTACCTGCCTGATATAACAATGCTGCAGCTGGCGCAGCGCCCGCAGACATGGCAATACCATCACATTCCAGCGTAAAACTATTTTCAATCAATGGCGTATTATTCTTTTCATCATAAGGGCATATGATGGCGGCTTGAACTTGAGATTTATCTGCATTTGCAATCGCTTCATACACGCAATGGCCTGCATAGATTTTTACTCCACGTTTGGCTACTTCAACAGCATGCAATCCACCATGATTACCAGTACGCATATCAATGATTGCTTGTAGTTTAGTGCCTGCTTCAAGCATATCAAGCGCAACACGATACCCATAATCATTCGCCGTAAATACGATGCCCTTATTACAGGCTTTAACACCATAACGATGAATTAAACGCTGTGCAGCTGAACCTAACATAACGCCTGGTAAGTCGTTGTTTCTAAAAACAGGTGGCTGCTCAAAAGTGCCAGTCGCCACGATGACAGCCTTGGCACGCACTTTTGTAATGCCTGTTGGGCTCACGATTGGGATTAAATGATCAGGATAATAACCAGCAGCATAAGCATTTGTCATGAACTTAATATTTGGCAGGCTATTCCCTTTTTTTAATAAGCGCGCTAAGTGATCTGACGATACATTGCTGCCAGCATGATCGTAAGTCAAACTGCCACCAGCATACTTATTTTCATCCACTAGTATGACTTCTAAACCTGCTTCTGCGGCAACGCAAGCTGCACTAAGGCCCGAAACACCAGCGCCGATAATCACAACATCACAATGCGCATGTGATTTTTGCTTAGTAATACGCGGGTAATTAAAATTAACAACACCAAGTCCTGCTGCTTTACGAATGATATTTTCCCAAAATGGAAATAACCAACGCGGTTTATGGAATGCCTTGTAATAAAAACCCACTGGCAGCAAAGGTGATATAGCATCAATAACGCTGTTTTTATCTTTTTTTACACCACCGTTGGTGTTAACAGCATGTAAGTGCATGCCATCTTTCACTTCAACAACATCTGCACGGATATTAGTATCAGTGCCATCGGTCATTAAAATATTCACATCATGATTTGCCAAGCTTAATATGCCGCGCGGACGGTGATACTTAAAGCTACGCCCTAATACTTTTTGATTGGCTGCCCAAAGCGCGCTACTAATCGTATCGCCTTCATATCCTGTAAACGTCTCGCCTTCAAAAGTGAAAGTGATTTCTTTTTCACGGTTTATCCACTCGCCTGATTTGTATGGATTACGCAAACTCATTGGATGTCCTCGACGTTATTCTTTGCATCCGCGAGCAAATAGGTGCGCATTACTTTATCTGTCAGTGTATTGCGCTCGGCAATAAACCATGTGCCACTTGGTGCGTGATACCACCATTCCTTTTTGTCATTTGGTGCACCTTGACGATTGTGCACATAGGCTGCCCATTCTGAATCAGTACAAGCATCTTGATTTGGCGCAGTGCGATACTCGCCACCAAATATAAATTCGCTTAGAGGTCTAGTTCCATTGATTGGGCAGGTAAGTAATTTCATATGTTAAGTTCTTTAGTGGCCTACTGAAGCAGCGCCCTTTTCACCTGTGAGTTCATAGTCTTCAAAGCGTGATAAACGAAAGGTATGAATAAGTGGGTCATTGCTATCGTTCGCAATCGTGGTCGCCATGGTTTTGCCGCTGATTGGCGTTGCTTTAAAGCCCCAAGTACCCCAGCCAGCATCTATATAAAAGCCCTCTATCGGTGTTTTACCCATAATTGGCGCAAAATCTGGCGTCATATCCGCCATGCCGCCCCACTGCCTGACTATTTTTACGTTGGATAAAAATGGGAACATATCTAACATGTGTGAAGTTAAGCCTTCCACAAAGTCTAACGTACTACGTGAAGAATGAATTTCATACGGGTCTAGTGACGACCCCATCACAAGTTCACCACGCGATGATTGGCTCACATATACATGCAAACTGCCAGACACTAATATGCTGTTTAACCACGGTTTCATTGGCTCTGTAACACATGCCTGCAAAGGATGAATGACAATGGGCGTTTTTAAATCGACCATCTCAGTAATGCGAGGTGTGAAACCTGCGACCGCAGATAATACTTGCTTGGTTGCAATGTAACCTTTATTGGTATTGACGCCGCATACCTTGCCATTTTTCACATCAATACTTAACACCTCTGTGCTTTGAAAAATCTCTGCGCCGTAACCATCAGCACCGCGTGCATAGCCCCACGCAACACCATCATGGCGCGCAATAGAGCCTGGTCCATGGTAAAGCGCACCTAAAATGGGTGCTTGGCCGCTGCAACTCAAATCCAACTGTGGGCAGGCTTTTGCAATTTCGTCTGGCCCAACAACACGACTATCTACACCTACATGTTTATTTACTTCAGCGCGCCATCTCATCGTGCGCATGGCTGACTCAGTGTGCGCAAGGGTAAAGTGACCGCGCGTAGAATAAAATAGATTTAAGTCGAGTTCTTCTGACAAGCCTTCGTATATCTTTACGCTGGCATTGTAAAAATTAACACCTTCAGGTGTTAAGTAATTCGAGCGGACGATCGCGGTATTGCGCCCTGTGTTTCCGCCACCTATATAGCCTTTTTCTAATACTGCTACATTGGTGATTCCATGGTCTTTGGCTAAATAATATGCGGCGGCTAGGCCGTGACCTCCGCCGCCAATAATCACTACATCGTATGATTTTTTTGGTGTTTCCAATGCTCTAAAAAAACGTTTACCTGGGTATTGTTTTTTGAGAGCATATTTGAGTAGTCCGAGTGGCATTACTTAACCTAATTTACCTTTAGAATTTGCAAGCTATGTGATGTAGACAAAAATATGTATAAAAATTCACAAATAAACTTTATTTACTTTTATGAAACTATTTATGCATATTTAGCCATATCAATAGACTAAATTCAAGTGTTTTGTGAAACTTTTTTTCTTTTAGTGAAACTTGTGCTACAGTTTATTAAAATAAAATTCACTATCGATTTATTTTTTAGGAAAATAATATAGATAAAAATACATGGATAAACCACATGGATAAAACAACAATACTTGAACTGAATAAAACGGACCACCAAAATAAATCGCTAAGTAGGCATTTGGGCGCGACAATCCGTCAACTTCGTTTGGACCATCACTTAACCATCGCTGAGGTTTCAGAACGCGCGGGGATTAGTCGCGGCATGTTGAGTAAGATAGAAAACAGTCTTGCAGCAACGAGCCTAGAAACCTTAGAGCAGCTCGCAAATGCCTTGGGTGTGACTATGGCTAAGCTATTTCAAAATTACAACTTACCACGCGGTGCTGCGCAACTTGTTAAAAAAGGTGCTGGTATGGAAGTCGTTAGACGCGGCACGCGTGTTGGTCACACCTATCAATTGCTTGCTTACGATCAAGGCCCACATAAAACATTTGAACCATTTTTAATTTCTCTTGAAGACTCTCTCGAACAATTTCCTGCATTTGAGCACCCTGGTACAGAGTTTATCCATATGCTAGAAGGCACATTGGAATACCGCGTGGGTGAAGAAACGTTTTTACTTAATAGTGGCGACTCGTTAACTTTTAGAGGTGAAGTACCACATCGCCCCGAAAACCTTATTCAAACACCGATTAAATTCTTATCTATTATCCATTATGACTCCCCAACTCAAGAACAAGCACAAGAATTGACTGAAGAGTAAACTTAAAAATATGGAAAAAATCACATACGACGAAGCAAAATCAACTGACGTTGCTGAGCTAGTGCACTTGCTGTCTGTTTTATTTAGTATTGAAAGAGATTTCAATCCTGACATCAGCAAGCAACAAAAAGGACTTCAGTTAATCTTAGAAAATAAAGCAACCGCAATAATACAAGTCGCAAGAAACAAAACTGGCAAAGTCATCGGCATGGTGAGTGCGCAATTGGTGATTTCTACTGCCGAAGGTGCTTCATCAGCCTGGGTGGAGGACATGGTGATTGATGCTACATATCGCGGCCAAGGTATTGGAAAGCAGTTACTAGAAAATGTAGGTGTTTGGGCTAAAAATAAGGGCGCAACGCGCGCCCAATTACTGGTTGATATTGAAAATATTGATGCTATTGGCTATTACGCACATTTACATTGGGAGACGACACAGCTGCAAGCACGTCGTAAATTATTATAAAGTGCGATTTTTATAGCTTTAACTCTTTAAACTTAGATGTTGAAAGCTAATCAGCCGCTTTACTTTTAAAAAATCATTTATTCTCTTTCTCTTTCTCTGCTACCTTAGCTTTAAGTTTAGCTTCTTGCTTTTCTAGTTTTTCGTTAAGTTTGCGTCTTTCTTCGCGCCATTCTTCTAACTCTTCATCCTCTAACTCTAGTTGAATTGCAAGCGCTTCCATATCTGTGAGTTTTTTATCTTCTGTTCTACGTGTCAGCTTGATACGCATGCGACACTGTAAGCGCTCAACCTCTTCTTTGTTTAATTTTTTTGCTTTTTCTAAATAGGTTTCATCTGGTTTTCGCTTCATACTAAATCCCCTGATAATTCTTTTATGACCATTTTTTTACACGTGCAAGTATAGGCGAATACAAATAAAAATGTGTTACAGTTTTATGACTTTTTCTAAGCGCTTAATTGCTTGAATTTAATCATAAATAACGTATGATTAAATGGCTTTATCTGATTGAATGATCAGTTTAGAAAAAAGAAATAGTATAGGGATAATCAAGATGAAAAATGTGTTAATCGCAAACCCTAAAGGCGGTAGTGGCAAAAGTACATTAGCGACCAATTTGGCTGGCTATTTCGCCATGCGCGGCAAACAGGTCATGCTGGAAGATTTGGATCGCCAACAATCGGCTGCCAATTGGTTAACGCGGCGCCCTGTTGATGTTCCAGCAATATACACAAACATTAAAAAAGCGGAAAAAATAGATTGGCTAATTACTGACTCCCCCGCCGGTTTGCGCGATGAAAAATTAGCCGACGCGGTTAAAGCGGCCGATTGTGTGATTGTGCCAGTGCAGCCTTCTGCCTTTGATATTGGTGCCACAAGTGATTTTTTAGAAGTGCTTGCAGCAGAAAAAAACATACGCAAGAATAAAACCTTTGTTGCGCTGGTGGGCATGCGCGTTAATATGCGTACAAACTCTGCCGTTAAACTGGCAGAGTTTATGAAAGAATCTAACTTACCTGTTTTGGCATATCTGCGTAACACGCAAATTTACGTCACAGCGGCGGAGCAAGGCTTAAGCATTTTTGATATGCGACCTTCTTTAGTAGCGCAAGAAATTGCGCAATGGAAGAGTTTATTGCAATGGATTAACAAGGTTTAGGGTATTAAATTCACTTGTACGTTTACCACCATGATAGGTGACGTCATACTTGGTCCAATGAAGCTTCCTGATACTGGTGAAACTGTTTCTGGGTTGCGCGCTACGGCAACTGCAATATGCCGATTGCCCGTGACTTCACCTGAAGTAGGGTCAAAGCCTTTCCAGCCTTTGCCAGGAATATACACTTCTGCCCAAGCATGCGTTGCAGCATTGCCGTACTCTGTTGCAGGCGCATGAATATAGCCACTCACAAAACGACTCGCCAAACCTAAGTTGCGGCAAGCTTCAATAAAAAGTGTCGCATAGTCACGGCATGAGCCGCTTCGCTTCGATAAGGTTAATGAAGGTAATTGAACACCTGCCTCTTCGCGCATTTGATAACTGAAGTTTTGGTTTATAGTCTGATTTAATTTTAACAATAAGCTATAAGTCTCCATCCCATTGAACTGAAACTGTTGTAACCAATTATTGACAGTTGATTGATCGTTCACAAAAATGGGGCTCTGAAATGCGGCCAAATCAGCTTGTTCCTTAAAGTCATAGGTAAACGGATAATTCACAGCATATTCTTCGACCCTAAAGTCATATGGCGCTTGCTCATAATGCTGAATAGTCACTTCGCTAGCTATGGTAAGTTTATTGGTACGCGCTAAGAAATCGACAATCGCAAGAGAGTTATCAAGCACATCGCGCTGCCATTTGATGGTATAGGATGGCGAAATTTCCAGCTTCGAGGATTCAATACGTACATCATGTCCTTCGCGTGGACGGAGTAAAAGTTTATGCTGATTGAGATTCACTTCCGTAGGAAAATGATATTCCGTTACATGTTTAATCCGTAGTCTTTGCATAGGATTAACTAGGCGCAGCGTCTAGCATTTCGACATTCACCGACATATTTCTCGGGTATAAGGCTGGGCCAAACTGATTAAAAATTGCCACATCAGCCGCGTCTCGTCCATAAGCAACGGTGATTCGTCCCCCGACTGGATGCGGTTGCGTGGCATCAAAAGTATACCAGCGCCCACCTACATAAGCTTCGAACCATGCATGAAAATCCATTGGTGTTAAGCCATATAAGTAACCAACCACCATACGTGCTGGAATAGATAAACCGCGACAGAGCGCAATCCCTACATGAGCAAGGTCACGACATACCCCTTCGCGCTGCATATTTACTTCTGCTGCCGATAGCTGGTAATGCATGGAGTCTGGATTGAAGCGTATATTGTTGCGTATCCATGTAACGATAGCGTTTACCTGATCGTAACCTGGCGCTAAACCGACTACTATTGCTTTGCCAAGGTCTATAAATTGATCTGATTCACAATAACGTGTTGGCAATAAGTAGGTTAACACTGCATCAGGCAAGTTTTGTACCTCGTCAAAAGGCGCTCCTGGGCACACATCAATGCCATCAGCCGTGAGTATATCTGCAGAGGTGCTAATGCTAAATTCACCCGGCGGTGCAATCAGTCGCTGACAAAGATTGCCGTAATTGTCGGTGTATTCCACCACAGGAATACTGGGGTTCAAAGTATATGATTCACGCGCCACCCATTGATTTACGCCGCTGCGGGGACGAAGCATGAGAATAAATGGTGTTGCCAAGTTTACATCAAAAGTAATATTACATTTAGTATGAAGCCACACAGCTGATTCTCTTTTGATTGTAGTAACAATCCATTTTATATTGGTTTTGCTTATCTTGTGATGATTATATTTTTTTATACTTTAATAAACGTGGGTTTTAGATGCTAAAGCGCCCTATTTACTTGCGAAAATACCTACAAACCTTGCGCAAAATAAATAAAATCATTACACCATATTCACCGAGCAAAAATAACTGCCCTGCAAGCCATTCCGCATAAGCCTTCCAGAGCATCTATTTTGATTTGTGTATCATTTACTGTAAATTTAGTATTTTAAATCGCATCATTTGCTGGCTTGGTTATTCGCGCAGCATGGCCTTTTCTTGTGTGATAAAGCCTCGCAATAAATAGGTGAAAATCATCTACCAAAGTAAAGGCTACCGGAATTACCAGTAAGCTCAAAACGGTTGAGGTGAGTAAACCACCGATCACTGCTACCGCCATTGGGCTTCTAAATGAGCCATCGCCCGAACCTAATGCAAATGCAATCGGAATCATGCCTGCCGTCATGGCAATTGTCGTCATTACAATCGGTCGCGCACGTTTATGACAAGCATCTAAAATGGCATCAAGACGCTTCATGTGATGGTCACGCATGGCCATAATCGCGTACTCCACCAGCAATATAGAGTTCTTAGTTGCAATACCCATGAGCATAATTAAACCAATCAACGATGGCATTGAAAACGCCTTACCCGCAATTAACAAAGCCACAAAAGCACCTCCTAGCGACAATGGCAGCGCCACTAAAATGGTAACTGGCTGTAAAAAATCTTTAAATAAAAGCACTAACACAAAGTAAATGCAAATCACACCTGTAAGCATCGCCAAGCCAAAGCTTGCGAAGAGTTCGCCCATCATTTCAGAATCTCCTAGTTCTACTTGGGTGACGCCAGCTGGTAGGTTTTGAATACTCGGCAGCGCTTTTACTGCAGCGGTGGCATCACCTAAGGCTAAGCCAGAAAGCTCAATATTAAATTGTACATTTCGCTGCCTATCGTAACGATTAATTACAGAAGAACCGCCCTCAAACGCCATGGTGGCGACTTGTTCCAACATCACAGGGCCTTTTGCACCCGGCACAGCCAGTTTTTTAATCGTTTCTAAATCTGCTTTGGCTTTATCTTCCAACTTAACCACAATCGGCACTTGGCGTTTATCTAAGTTAAGTTTCGCTAATGATTGCTCATAATCGCCCACCGTGGCAATTCTTAAAGTTTCGCCAATTACCGCTGTTGTAACGCCTAAATCTGCCGCCGCCGCCACATCTGGGCGGACAATTAACTCTGTGCGCACCAAAGATGCGGTTGAGGCGATATTACCTAAGCCTTGAATCGTGCGTAAATCACGATCTACTGCCGCGGCAGCTTGTTTTAAAGCGTTGCCTTCTTCACTACTCAAGACTAATACGTATTTCTCACCAGAGCCACCCAAGCCGACATTGACCCTTGCCCCAGCAAGTTTCTGAATTTTTTGCCTAATTTCTGTTTCAATCACTTGTTTTTTTGGTCGCGCACCTCGGGCATCTAATATTACTGTTAAGGTTGCTTTGCGGGTTTCTGCTGTGCTACCGCCAGCAAATGGATCGGTGCCCGCTGCGCCGCCACCAATGGTGGTATACACACTTTGCACATGCTGAATACTTTGCAAAATTTTCCTTGCATTTTCAGACGCATTTTTCGTCTCAAGCAAAGTAGCACCTGGCGCTAACTCAATACGCACTTGGGTTTGCGAGTTGTCATCTGCAGGAATAAACCCTTTTTGTAACAAAGGAATTAACGTTAAAGAGCCAATAAAAAAGCCAACCGCAAGCAACATTGTAATTAGTCTATTCCGCAAACACCAAGCGCTGGCGGCCATATAAAACGTCATAGTTTTGCTATCTTTTGGGGCGCCACTCGTGATTGGTTTCATAATATAAGCCGCCATCATTGGCGTGAGCACACGCGCCACCACGAGCGATGCAAATACTGCGATTGCTGCAGTCCAACCAAATTGTTTAAAAAACTTGCCAGGGATGCCCGTCATAAACGCAGTTGGTAAAAATACAGCCACCAAGGTAAACGTCGTCGCAATCACCGCCAACCCAATCTCGTCTGCCGCTTCCATCGCGGCTTGATAAGGCGTTTTACCCATTCGCAAATGCCGCATAATATTTTCAACTTCTACAATCGCATCGTCTACCAAAATACCAACCACGAGCGACAGTGCCAGCAAAGTCACCACATTAATTGAAAAACCAAAATAATGCATACCGATAAATGTTGGAATCACAGAGAGTGGCAAAGCAACCGCAGATACAAAGGTCGCCCTAAAGTCACGCAAAAACCACCAAACCACGAGTACCGCCAATAATGCACCTTCGTATAGTAACGCCATCGAGGCATCAAACTCTTCTTGCACAGGTGTCACAAAGTTAAACGCTTCGGTGATTTTTACATCTGGATGTTGCAGCTTTAATTCATCTAACGCAGCGTAAACGCCCTTTCCTACTTCAATCTCACTTGCCCCTTTAGTTCGCGTGACTTCAAACCCAACCACCACCTGCCCGTTTAATAAGGCCATTGATTTAGGTTCAGCAAACGTATCCGATACATTAGCAACTTGGTCTAAGCGAATTTTTCGACCATCACTTAGTATAATTTCGAGCTCAGCTAGCTCTGTAGCAGATTTTACATTTGCAAAGGTGCGTATCGGTTGCTCACTACCACCAATTTTTGTTGCGCCACCTGCCACCTCAATTTGAGAGTTGCGTAGCTGCCTAGAAATATCCGCTGCAGTTGCATTTAAAGATTCCAACTTAGCGGCATCTAAAGAAATGATGACTTGCCGCGAAACGCCGCCAACACGGCCAACCGCACCAACACCTTTAACGCCGAGAATTTTTTTAGTTAAAGTATCATCGACAAACCAAGATAAATCCTCGCTATCCATATTGTCAGAATGAATTGTAAAAGCCAATATGGGCGAACCTGCCACGTTTAGTTTAGAAACGATAGGCTCACGTAAATCTACAGGCAAATCTGCGCGCACTTCAGAGACCGCAGAACGCACATCGTCCACTGCTTCTTGTGTTGGTTTCTCTAATCTAAACTCTGCAGTGATGGCCACAATGCCATCAGTAATTTCTGTATAGATATGCTTTAAACCTTGTAACTTGGCGATGGAGTTTTCTATTTTGCGCGCAACTTCGTTTTCTAATTGCGCTGGTGATGCACCCGGAAGCGCCGCAACCACATTCACTGTGGGCAAATCAAGATCAGGGAAATTCTGAACTTTCATGGCATTAAAACTGAGCATGCCAGCGAAAGAAAGCATAATAAATAAAATCACCGCAGGAACAGGATTTTTAATTGACCAGCTAGAGACATTCATCATAATTCACCAATCAAGGTTTGATTTCTAAAGGCGCAGTGTTTCCAACGACATTGACCGCATCGCCATCAGCCAAAAATGCGCCGCCTGTAGCGACAAATTCATGATTCATGCTGTTTTCTAAACCCATAATTTCTACCATATCGCCCACCCGTTTACCCACTTGAACTTTTATCTGCTTTACGTGAATTTGTTTATCTGATTGGTTTTGATTATCTATTTGCATGAGATATGCAAAGCCATCACGCAGAACCAGCGCACTTGCGGGCAAAGTGACTGATTCATTTTCGCCAATCTCAAAACTACCACGTGCAAACATGCCGGACTTGATTTGATTATTTGCTGGCAAATCAACAAACACCATGGCGTTTCGCGTTTGTGTATCTACCATAGGTGAGACCATACGAACCTTACCGACTACTTGTTCACCGCTAGGCATGGTTAAGTTCGCATTTAAGCCTTGCTTAATTGCACCAATCTCGCTGGAGGTAAGCTCAGCGCGCCACTCTAAACGGCCTTGGCGAATCAGCTTAAACAGCTCTTGACCAGGTGATACTACCGCACCAACTGTTGCTGCACGGCTAGAAATAATGCCACTATCTGGCGCGTAAACTTTAGTTTGTTTCATCTTTATTTGCTGAGATTGTAGGTTGGCTTCAGCCGCGGCAACACGCGCCTTGCTGGTAGCTTCTAGTGCAATCAGCTGTTCAATTTGTTGCATGCTTAACGCGCCAGTTTCTTGTATGCTGCGCGCACGACTGGCGTTGCCGTTTGCTTCTATCGCATTGGCTTTGGCCTCGGCCAAGTTGGCTTGTGCTTGCGCAATATCGGCGGCAATTGTTGCGGTAGAAAATTCTGCCAATAACTGGCCGCGCTTTACTGTATCACCCACATTCACCAGCACTTGTGCCAGCATTAAGCCACTCGATTCGCTGCCAATTACTGCCTCTTGCCATGGCGAAATAGAGCCGTTTGCGGCGATATTTTGATTCATTAAGGTGCGTGATGGTTTAACCAAATTCACTGTTAATGCCGCTTTAGTGCTTTGGCCGACAGTTGCGTCAGTAGCCCCGTTAATATTGCCTTCTTGGCTATTTTTAGTTGTGTTTTCTGTTGTATTGACTAAAGTGTAAAGCCACCATATACCCAGCAAAATTGCAGCTATCACCAATGCAATAGTTAAGTTTTTAATCACGTTTTTATTCATGAACATTAATTTTTCCTTCAATTGTTTCTACAGTACTTCGTCTGGCTTAGGTTTGGCGGGGCTGGGGTTATTTCTGGGGTTGTTATTAGCCTCTATCGACATATTCGGCTCCCAGCCACCGCCAGCTGCACGATATAAATTTAGCCATGCATTTGCGCGCGCTTGTTGCAGTGTGAGTGCCGTTTTTTGCATTTGCATCAAGCTGCGTTTAGCATCTTCTACATCTATCATGCTGGCAAACCCTGCTTTTTGTTTGGCTTCTATTGATTTCAAGTTGGCTTGAAAGCTTAGCAACACTTGCTGCACGTCCGCATCTCGCTCGCTGGTATTATGTAGGTTGATGAGCGCGTTTTCTACTTCTTTCACCGCTGTTTGTATCACATCGCGATATTTTGCCGCCGCTTCTGTATAGCGCGCCTCGGCCAAATTTTGGCTGGCTTTGAGTATGCCGCCATCAAAAATTGGTAGCGTTACAGAAACTGGTCCTAATGACCACACGCGGCCTTTGCTTTCAAAAATGTCAGAAACCAAACGTGTCCAGCCAATCGAACCATTAAGCGTGACTTTTGGGTAGCGATCAAACGTTGCACTCTTTACATTAGCAGCAGTGCGCACTAATTCTGCCTCTGCGCGATAAATATCTGGTCGCTGTGCCAATACTTGTGCAGGTACTTCATTAATAATAAATAGTTTTTCTAATTCTATTGAAGGCTTGTTGGTTTGTGCGGTATTGAGTTTTTCACGCACTTGCGGTTCTGGTAAATAGGTCAACGCAGTTAAATTTTTCACTTCCAGCTCGCATTGTAAAGCTTGATAGCTTGATTGCTGCTTGGCATCTGCAGCATTCGCTTGCGCTATAGTTTGTTTGCTGGCATCTAAAAAGCCAGCATTAAAAGCTATATTTGTTAAGCGCGCACTTTCAAAACTTGATTTCGCGATCGCAACTTCTGTAGAAGAAAGTTGTTGGCATAACAAATAGTTGAAGTAACTGGTTGCAACTTCGGCCGCAACAGCCACGCGTGCTTCGTGCCAGCCTGCATTTGCGGAGGTTTCTTGCTTAATTGCAGCATCGGTTAAAGCTTTATTTTTTCCGTACAAATCTAGCTCCCATACAGCTTGCAGAGCAACTTGCGTCGTATCCACTGGCACGTTAATTAAGCCGAAGTTATTGCCACCACCAGAAAATGTTGTATTTTCTGGTTGTTGCAAGGCACGTGCATAACTAGCGTTAGCGTCCAGTTTGGGTAAGCGGGAAGCGTTGGCACTGATACGATTGGCACGCGCTTCGGCCAAATTAGCAGTGGCGGTTGCTAATGTCGCTGCATTGTTTTGCGCCAAAACTATCATTTCTAAAAGAATCGGATCAGGGTAACGCTGCCAAAATTCGTTTAAATTGCTAATCTCACCGCCATGCGGCAACGTAGCTTGCCAGTTAGCAGGCGGCTTTACGCTTTCTAACGTGGTTTTTGGGTTAAATTTTTTGGAAATGTCATTTAACCCAATTTTATCCAGCAAAGCGCATCCACTAAGACCTACTCCAATACCTAATATCCAAGCGGTTTGTAGGCTTATGCATAAAAAGCTTTTTTTCATTTCTGCAAAGCCTTTCTGCGTGTCGATTCTGCCTCAATCATGCTCAAGGCAAACATTACCAATCGATCTTGCGTTTGATTTAATGCGCTGTTGCCTGCGATGATTTTAGGACACAACTTTTCAATCACATCTCGGCCAACAAACAAATGTACGCCCATCGCAACAATACACATTGCCAAGCGATGTAAATCATCATCAACATTATTTAAATTTAAATGTTTTTTTAGCACGACCAATAAAGCTTGGTGATAGGGCGCAATGCCATTATCGATTTCTTGTGCCCACAATCCGGTCGGCTCCACCATTTCACGCATATGCAAGCGTGTACAAAGCATGGCTAACTTATCTTGCATTAGCGGTTCAGTAAAACCACTAAACAATCCTTTCAGTGCTTCCTCTAAGCTAATATTGGGGTCGTTAAAAAGCTCAATATCGTCTTTGGGTGATCCCAAAGGCTCTACAAATGCCGCCTGATACAACCCCGCCTTATCACCAAAATAATATGCAATTGCAGAAATATTCACTTCCGCTTTTCTAGCTATTTGACGAACAGTTGCGCGATCAAAACCCTGTTCTGCAAATAACTCAAGCGCAGTGAGCAAAATTTTTTCTCTTGGCTGCAAATCTTGTTCAGGCACTGATAATTTTGATTTATCTTTCATTTTCACCTCAAAAAGTAGTTGTATTAGTTCAAACGTTCGTTCTATTTTTCAGATTGTAAATTCAAACAAACGTTTGAGTCAATATAAATTTGTATTTTTTATTATATAAATGTGTTTAACAAATAATAACGAAATGAAATACGTTTAATACGGTGCATTAGCACCACCTTTGTGCAATAAGAAAGGTGGGGTACTAAATAAAATAGTAATAATCATTAAATTAAAACAATATAATCAATAGGTTAAATAAATTAAATATGGTGGCATAGCCATTGCTTTGTGATGACATGTTTCTATTTAAACAATTGATGTTTTTAATGCCAGTTCGAGAGGTAAACAAATGGTTGATGCAAGCGTCACTAGATTTGAAGAGTTTAAAGATTTTCGCGCTGACTTAAATCAGGTCAAGCAAAAATTAGATGAGGCTGAAGCGGTAGAACATGCAAAAGGCTTTTTAATGAGCCAACGAGGCATAGATGAAGAAGCCGCCTACGAGATGTTGTGTGCAATGGCAGCTAAGAAAAATATGAAACTCGTCGATTTATCAAAACAATTTGTAGAAGTCGCAAAACTACTCATTATTTAAATTCTTCAGAACATATGTGTTTGAAGTATGTTTTTTATAGATTCTAACTAACTGCCCCTGCCCCACTTTTTGCACTCATTCTAGCGTTAAGTCATACGCATATTCCAATGCGATTTAGTTAACAAAACGATTTAATATTGGCTAATTACAGTTATTCAATCAATTAACTTACAAATATCAAAAAACTAGCATCAAAATTGCTTATATCAACGGTATAATCGCGCCTCTGGAGAATGAGATGACTATAAAAGTTGGTATTAATGGGTTTGGTCGCATCGGTAGAATGGTGCTGCGAGCCGCGCTGGAGCAAGAAGAGTTTAAAAACATTGAGGTCGTTGCAATCAATGGGATTGAAGCTGCAGACTATATGCTCTACATGCTGAAGTATGACTCAGTACATGGCAGATTTAAGTTTGATGCACATTTTGAGGGCGAAAACTTAATTGTGAATGGCAAAAAAATTGTCGTTTCGTCTCACAGCAACCCTGCAGAAATAAACTGGGCCGCAGCAGGTGTAGATGTTGTCGTAGAATCTACCGGTGTATTTTTGACACTAGAAAGCTGCCAAGCACATATTGATCAAGGGGCGAAAAAAGTGGTGCAATCTGCACCAGGCAAAGACGATACACCGATGTATGTCTATGGTGTGAATCACCTAGACTATATGGGGGAGAGCATCGTTTCTGCTGCATCTTGCACCACCAATGCGCTGGCGCCAATAGTGAAAGTGTTGCATGATTATTTTACAATTAAGCGTGGCTTAATGACGACGATTCACGCTGCTACGGCCTCGCAAAAAACGGTGGATGGCACCAGCAAAAAAGACTGGCGTGGTGGACGCGGCGTGTTTGAAAACATTATTCCTTCTAGCACTGGCGCGGCAAAAGCTGTTGGCAAAGTCATACCAGCACTCAATAAAAAACTAACTGGCATGGCCTTGCGTGTACCTACGGCAGATGTTTCAGTGGTTGATTTAACTGTTGAACTTAGCCAACCAACTAATTATGAAGAAATTTGTGATGCCATGAAAACTGCTGCTAATGGTTACCTTAAAGGCGTTTTGGCTTATACCGACGAATGTGTGGTTTCTACAGACTTTAAAGGCATGCCCGACACAAGCATTTTTGATGCAGGTGCAGGCATTATGCTTGACTCAACTTTTGTAAAAGTAATAGCTTGGTACGACAATGAGTATGGCTATACCTGCAATTTAATTCGCTTGGTTCAACATATTTCAAAGTCTAACCCTGTCAGTGCATCAGTTTTAAATAAAGATTTAGAATTGGCTGAAACAGTTTAAACATCTCTCTGACACCTTAGCATCTTAAGCAAATACGCTAATGTAACAATCATCGCCAATTCCTTTATAATTGGGCAACTTATCCCCAAACACTATAGGACAAAGCGATGCATCCAGCCATCCTTTTTTTTAAGCGCTTTCCTTTTGCCATGCTGCTATGTGTGCAACTTTTAAGTGTTTTATGCTATGGCTTTTTAACCGATTCTAGAACCAGCCACATCATTTTTAACTGCCTAGGTCTAATTGTGCCAATGTTGGCGGTGTGGGTGGTCTATCGCTCGCCTGCGACTAACTGGATTGGTTTTACTTTGGTCACTGCTTCCATCGGTACTACATTATTGGCCTTGCTTGGCGATCAATCACAACTACTCATCTGGGCACAAAGCTTTGAAAGCTTGCTGTATTTTTATGCAGCGATTAGCTTGGTGATGTATATGTTTAAAGATGATGTAGTGACGTTAGACGAACTATACGCTGCAGGGGCAACTTTTACCCTATTGGTTTGGGGCTTTGCGTTGGTGTACTCTGTTTGCCAACAAATTTACCCCAATAGCATTTCAGGTGGCACAACTGGCACACAACTACGCAGTTGGATTGAGCTATTATTTTTTAGCTTTAGCGTGCAGTCAGGCACGGGCTTAAGCGATTTATTACCTGTCAGCCCACAATCTCGCTCGATTGCATCTATTCAGATGTTTAGTGGTGTGATGTACATTACTGTGGTGGTGTCACATTTGGTGGGTTTGGCGGCCAGCACCAAAGCAAAATAATCGAATCAATTGACCTTACATCAAACTCTCTGTGCTGTAAGCCAATAAAAGTAAGGTTTTCAGGGCAGTGTGTTTTGCTCGGCAAATATAGCGTTTTTGCTGATGTGTCGTAAAAAAACGTTATTATTTAAGACGATACACCAGCACCTCATCTCCCTGTTCGTAGCCAAAAATAGAGTTGCCGCCACTCGCAACTGCGATATATTGCACTCCATCTATGGTGTAAGTAATAGGCGGCGCATTGACGCCAAACGCTGATTGCGCTTGCCATAACAATTCACCTGTTTGGCTATTATATGCATTCAAGTGGCCATTGCCCTCGCCCATGAACACTAAACCGCCAGCGGTTGCGAGTAAGCCGCCAATCAAGGGTTGCGCCGTTTTTTGCTGCCATGCAATTTTTCCGGAGATCAAATCAATGCTCGACAGCAAGCCCCAGCGCGCATCTTGCGTGGGTTCGCTTGCGGCATATCGAATGGCAGGCATGCCACCTTTAGCAGGCGTTTCGTGCAATGTATATTTAATGGGGGCGTGAATGCCTGCCACAAATACATGCTGACTTGTTTCATCCACACTCACTGGGCTCCAGTTAGCGCCACCTAAAATACCTGGATACACAATAGTGCCTTCAAATGTGGCTTTTTTGAACATGTTTTTTTGTGGTACAAAAGCATCCGATTTTTTTAACAATTTCCCAGTCGCTCTATCGTGGATATAAAACCACCCTGTTTTGCTGGCTTGGCCGACCGCGGGGACTGTTTTGCCATTGAGTTGGTAGTTAAATAACACAGGTGGGCTCGCTAAATCATAACCCCATAAATCGTGTGGCACTTGCTGGTAATGCCATTTGCGATTGCCCGTCTTAATATCAAGCGCAACAAGTGAAACCGTGTATAAGTTATCCCCTGGGCGAGAAATATCGTTCATCTGCGGGCTTGGGTTGCCTGTACCAAAATACAGGGTATCGGTTTCAGGGTCAATTGCTGGTGAGCTCCAAGCTGAACCTCCTCCAAATCTAGCAGCATCTGGGTATTTGGCTAAATCTGCTTTTTCTTGTTCAATGTCGCGGTTAAAGGTGATGCCATCTTCGGTAGTTTCACTAAATTTGCCTTCCCAACCAGTTTGCGGAATGGTATCAAACTGCCATTCACGCTTGACATCATTCATATCATATGCTGCGAGAAAACCTGGACGGCCAAAGCGCCCTGCTACACCTATCACCGCGCCAAGTGGCGCATCGGCAGTGGGGTTATCGATATGCAGACCGTAACCTACCCCAGTAATACCGACAATCACCTTGCCCTTATACACCACGGGCGCCATGGCGATGCCAATGCCCGTACCGCCAGTGACCTTGCGTGCGCTATTTGGGTCATTTTTATTAAGTGCATCTTGTCCTTCGGTCAAAATTGCACCCTCAACAACATCAATATCCCACTCTTTTGCGCCTGTTTGGGCGTTAAGTGCAATTAAGCGGGCATCCACGGTGCCAATAAACACTCTGCCACCACTTACCGCCACGCCACGATTCGCTGGGCCACAACACATTTGCCAATCTACCCGTTTATCGTGGTTATAACGCCATAATTGTTTGCCGGTTTGCGCATCGAGCGCAACAACGTGATTAAATGGTAGCGATAAATACATCACACCATTTTGCACAATAGGAGTGGTTTGAAAGCTCCCAACTACGCCACTTTTATAAACCCAAGCTTCAACTAAAGCATTTACATTTTGTGTATTAATTTGCGTCGCAGGCGAAAAACGCTGACTACTTAAATCTCGACCATAGCTAGGCCAATCTTCTGTACGAACAGTATTTGGCTTAATGCCAAGCGCACAAGCTGTGAGCATGCCAATAGTGCTGATAAGCAGAAATATTTTGACAGAATAAAGCAATTTCATGAGCAAATTCCTAGTACGATTGAATAGCAAAATATATATACAGACCAGTATATATGATTCATCATTGTACATTCAACCGAAAATTTGCATTCTAAGTCTGCTTTTTTTCTTGCATGGCGGGTTTTACATGAAAACCTTGGCCTAATAGCCAGTTTGTGGTTTTTCACTGGCCGCTTCTTGGCAAGCTACAAAGATTTTGGTTGAGATGTTTGCGCATCATGCCGTTTTTTCACTAAAAATTCTTTAACCTCTGGCAGTTTCCTTCTGCTCACAGGGATTGTTTTACCCGTTGATAAAATTAAAGTATTTTGACCGTTTTTCTCTTTTATGGACTCAATAAATTTAGTGGCTACCCAGTAGGAGCGGTGAGTTTGAACACCATGATATGTTGATGGCAACTCTGCAATCGCGTCTCTTAAGTTATGCAGTACTAGCGTTTCACCATTAGTGGTGACTACACGCACATAATGCAACTCCGACATCATATAGATAATATCTAAGCCAATTGAGTTGGAAAATTTAGCGACAAACTCATTTTCGTGTTGTGATGGTTCATTTTTAATATTGTCAGAAGTGACTTCAAGTGAGGATTTTTCATCTTTTGCGTTTAATGCAGTGTTTGAGAAGTTAAGCTGTAATATGCGTGGCGCATTCATTGCAGCCCATGTGAGTAAGGCTGGTGGAAAAACACCGCCTATTTCCTCGAAAATAATATCTTGAGCTTGTGCCACATTTTGAACCTGTGACCAGTCATCAAGCCCCATCAGATAATCAATGCCTAAGGAAAATGGCATAAAGAAAAGACATCCCATTAATCCAGATAGTAAAATTTTGTACCAATCGTTAAGCCGATCAAACACTGGACTAAACTGCAATAAGATATGAAATACGATAAGTGATGGTACTAAAATACTAATTTGAAGAGTCCAGATAAAAAGTCTTTGCCAAAAAGTGACTTCTGAAGTGGATGCGGGCTCAAGAAATGTAAATAACACGATGAGAAAAATACTGAACCAGAAAAAGTATTTTTGCGTTGAAATATCATTCACTAACATCTAGCTTAATCCCTTACCGCTTATTCGTTTAAACCATTCGTGCAAAAAATGAGCCGCTGGTGCATGACTGCTTGAATTGGATGAACAACATCAATTAAATTGCATTACCTTCATTGTACTAAACCAGATTCAATGAATGCAACTAACGTCCACTTAACTTTAGTGACCTATTAATTTAAGGAATATCAACATGATTAAAAAAACTCTCTTATACATTATTGCAAGCGCTGCTTCTCTTTCCAATCCAGCTTTAGCTGAAGATGGTGGAAAGTGGTATGGAAAACTCTATGGTGGTGCGTCTAGTTTAGGTGATCAATCGATTAAACAGACAGGCGTTGCTGCTAATGGCGCGACTGGAAAAATTAAAAATGATAGTGGGTTTATGCTGGGTGGATCGGTTGGTTATCACTACACAAACAATTTTTCTGTAGAGGTGGCATGGGATTACACAAGTAATGATTCTAAAACTAATTTTTCTGATGGTACAAATTTTAATGAAGGTGATTTCGCGTCAAATATTTTCTTTCTGAATGGTCGTTATACTTTTGAGCCTATGGCAACAACCAAGATTCGCCCATATTTAGGCGCAGGTCTGGGTTATGTGCAGGAAATTGATATTGATTTAGAGTCTGGTGGAGTTGAGAGATCTTATAGTCAAGATGGTGAGTTTGCATATCAGTTGATGGCTGGTATTACTTATCCAATCACTGAGGCCATAGATTTTGATGCAGGACTTCGTTACGTCCGCGCTGATAGCATCAAGTTTGAACGCGAGAGTGGTGATGGTGAACTGCGAAAAGTAGATTACGACCCGATACTTTTTACTATCGGATTAAGCTATAAGTTTTAGCTTATGTTTGATTAAGAGCTTAATAAAATCTTTCAGCTACGGTAAAATCGAGAAACTTAACCAAGATAGAACAGTCTGTCTTGGTGCTAAACTTACTTTAGAAACAATATTCATTTTTTAGGTTTTAAATGGCACTCATCAATACTTCCCTCAAATTAGCAGAAAACGGCATGCTGCCCGATAGCATGGTACGCGCTGGTATACGCAAACTATCGGCTACTCGACTAGACGAAATCTCAGCAAATGATTGTGAAACTGGCATAGCTAAGTTGTCACAATTTATTCAAGCAATGAATCAAGCAAATATTGCCCAAGTACCCGAATTAGCAAATACGCAACATTACGAAGTGCCAGCTGAGTTTTTTAGTTACTGCTTAGGCCAACATCGTAAATATAGTAGTTGCTTTTGGATGCAAGACACTAAAACGCTAGAAGAAGCGGAAGTGTTAGCATTAAACCAAACCTGCGAGCATGCAGACTTAGCAAATGGCCAAGCTATTTTAGAGCTCGGATGTGGTTGGGGTTCGCTATCATTATGGATGGCAGAAAAATATCCCGATTCAACTATTACAGGTGTTTCAAACTCTAATTCACAACGTGAATACATATTGAACACTGCAAAATCTCGTGGTTTAATTAATCTGAATATTATTACCGCAGATATGAATGTGTTTGAGGCACCAGCCAAATATGACCGCGTGGTATCAGTTGAAATGTTTGAACACATGCGTAACTGGCAACAACTTTACGCAAAAGTGGCAAGCTGGCTAAAGCCAAAGGGCAAATTTTTTAAACATATCTTTGTGCATCGCAATACGCCTTATTTGTTTGAAGTGCAAAACGATGATGACCAAAGCAATAATTGGATGAGCCAGTTCTTTTTTAGTGGTGGCATGATGCCATCAGACGATTTGCCGCTACATTTTCAACAAGAAATGCAGTTATGTCAGCGGTGGCGCTGGAATGGTAAACATTACGCGAAAACGGCCAATGCCTGGCTTACCAATATGGATGCCAATCATGATGCGATTACCCCGATTCTGGAAGCCACTTATGGTACAGAGCATGCAGAAATTTGGCGTAATCGATGGCGTATTTTTTACATGGCCTGTGCCGAATTATTTGGTTATAAAAATGGGCAAGAATGGTGGGTGACGCATTATTTGTTTGAGAAAAAATAACGCCAATGTCTAAAATGGTCATCATTAATTTTGTTTTATTTCAAGCCGCTTGGTTTGCTTGCGTGTTGGGCGCTGCGAACGATATGCCTTGGCTTGGCGTCATTGCAACTGTGTTTGTGATTGCTTGGCACTTAAACCAAGCCAAAGAAGCCAAACCAGAAGCCATTTTACTTATCATTACATTATTTATAGGCGCTATGTTTGACCAACTCATGCTGAGTGCCAATCTGATTCATTATGAATCACACGGCTGGAGTGATGCGCTAGTACCCGCATGGATATTGGCTTTATGGGCAGGCTTTGTCACCGCGCTAAATGTCAGTTTACGCTGGATGCAAGCCAAATGGTTTGTGGCTATTCTTTTTGGTGCAATTGGTGGGCCGCTTGCTTACATGGGGGCTGCAAGATTGGGCGCGGTGACTTTAAATATTTATCCGCAAAGTTATTTAGCGCTAAGCATTGGTTGGGCGATTTTAACCCCAGTATTATTAATGCTCGCAAAGCGATATGATGGCTTTCAAAATAACCAAAGTATATAAATGATGATTGATTGGACTCCTTATTTCATCTGTCTTGCCACCATTAGCGCTTTTGGTTTGCTGGGCTGGTTTGTGAGTTTGATGCGCAATAATGTGACGCATGTTGATAGCATGTGGAGCTTGTTTTTTGTAATTGCTGCACTAACTTGCTACTACCTCACAAAAGAATCCAATTTACGCGGTCAAGTGGTGTTGGTATTAGTTAGTATTTGGGCGCTTCGCTTATTTGTGTACCTTACTTGGCGCAATTGGGGCCCACACGAGGATCATCGTTATGTGCAAATTCGACAAAATAATGAACCGCATTTTTGGCTCAAAAGCATTTATATTATTTTTGGCTTACAAGCAGTGCTAGCTTGGCTCATTTCCATGTCTCTTTTTGGCGCATTCAACGGCGGCACACCCATCAATCTATTAGATTATTTGGGTATTTTTTTGGTGATATTAGGTTTTTTTTGGGAAACCATTGGCGATTTGCAACTAACTCGCTTTAAATCGAATCCAAACAATAAGGGCAAAGTATTAAACACTGGTTTATGGCGTTATAGTCGCCACCCCAATTACTTTGGAGAGTTTTGTATTTGGTGGGGGCTTTACTTAATTTCTATGGCAGCTGGTGCTTGGTGGACATTGATTTCCCCCATACTAATGACGGTATTACTTTTAAAAGTATCTGGGGTAAGTCTGCTGGAAAGTACTATTATTGAACGCCGCCCTCTTTATGCTGACTATATTAAAAATACCAATGCATTTTTGCCCTGGCGACCTAAAAGATAATACACTTAAAATTAAGGGGATATTTATATTGAAAACCAAATACACGTTAGCGTTAATCTGTTTATTGTTCACCAGCCTAGCGCATGCTGAAGAATGGGCATTTGACGTTTATTTAGATAAATCCAAAATTGGCAAACATACATTTACGCTCAGCAATAACACCCTAATAAGTCGCGCTAAATTTAACGTTAAAGTATTGTTTATTAATGCTTATCAATATGACCATACATCTAAAGAAAATTGGAGCAATGATTGCCTGACTGAAATCGATGTTGACACAACGGAAGATAAAGTAAACACCAAAGTAAAGGGCAAAAAAACAAGCAGTGGCTTTGAAATTAGCGACGGTAAATCATCGCAAACACTACCAGCCTGCCCAATGACATTTGCTTATTGGAACCCGAAAATATTAACGCAAGCCAAATTACTTAACCCTCAAAATGCAGAATATTTAGATACTACGTTTGAAAAGTTGAACAATGAATCGATTAGTGTGAAAGGTAAGCCAACCGAAACAGTGCATTACAAATTAAAAGGCGCCCTGAAAGGGAAAAATAAACTTAATATTGAGCTATGGTACAACCTTAACAATGAATGGGTTGCGCTCAAATCTACTACACCAGAAGGATATATAATTACATATAAATTAATATGATGAACCACATACTTAAAGTAATACTTTTAATAATAATCAGCATTTTTTTAACTGCATGTGCTGGGAATAAAATGAATGAAATTCCTTTAGTCAAAAAAGTGGATTTACCCAAATTTATGGGCGATTGGTATGTGATTGCAGTGATTCCTACTGCGATAGAAACCGAAGTTTACAATCCGATTGAAAACTACAAATTAAATGATGACGGCACCATTGCAACGACTTTTACCTTTAAAAAAGGCTCGTTTGATGGTAAAGCAAAAAAATATGAGCCAACAGGTTTTGTGCTGCCAGAAACCAATAATGCGCTGTGGGGAATGCAGTTTATTTGGCCGATTAAAGCTGAGTTTCGCATTTCATATTTAGACGACAATTACCAAACAACCATTATCGCCCGTAATGCTCGTGATTATGTGTGGTTAATGGCGCGCACACCGCAAATTGACGATGTAGAATATAATAAATTAACTTCCTTAATTCAAAGCTGGGGTTACGACATGAGCAAACTGGTAAAATCACCGCAGCAAGCTTTAACTGAGCGCAATAAGTAGAAAATAATATGTTCAAACGTCTAAATTCTTTGTGCATTGCTCTTCTTGGCTGGCTAGATAACAGCCATTACGATGCCAATACGACTGTTACAGAAAATCAAATTGATTGGCCACGTGTCATTCCGTTTGTGGCTTTACATTTGGCTTGCTTTGGCATTATTTACGTGGGTTTCAGCTGGTTTGCTTTATTCTTTGCGCTTGTGCTTTATGTTGTGCGCATGTTTGCTATTACTGCGTTTTATCACCGATATTTTGCCCATAAAGCCTTTAAAACCTCGCGCATAGGCCAATTTATATTTGCAGTGTTAGGCGCTAGTGCAGTGCAGCGTGGGCCTTTATGGTGGGCGTCACACCATCGTAACCATCACGCGCATTCTGACGAGGTTGTAGATGCACACTCACCGCATCAACATGGTTTTTTGTGGAGCCATATTGGCTGGTTTTTATCGCGCGCTAATTTTTCTACCAAGTTAGACCGCGTGAAAGAACTTGCTCACTTTCCTGAATTACGTTTTTTAGATCGCTTTGACATTATCATACCGATTGCTCTGGGAGCATGTATCTATGCGCTTGGCGAGGCATTAAAAATTGCAGCGCCACATTTTAATACCAACGGTTTACAATTATTTGTTTGGGGCTTTATTTTATCTACCGTGTTGCTGTATCACGGCACATTTTGTGTAAATTCACTAGCACATGTATGGGGTAAGCGCCGTTACGCAACGCGTGACCACAGTCGTAATAACGCATTCATTGCATTGATTACGTTAGGTGAAGGTTGGCATAATAACCACCACCATTTTCCTGGTGCAGCCAAACAAGGCTTTTATTGGTGGGAGATTGATTTTACCTACTACGGTTTAAAAGTATTGGCAGCGCTTGGTATTATTTGGGATTTAAAAACGGTGCCAAACGCAATCAAAAACGCACACATCAAAATAAGTTAAGCATGAAAATTGCAATTATCGGTTCGGGAATCGCCGGAAACACCCTCGCCCATCATTTACATACACATCACAACATTACCGTATATGAAGCTAACAGCTATATTGGTGGCCATACGCATACACATGATATTCAATTTGAGGGCCGCCAATACAGTGTAGATACGGGTTTTATTGTATTTAACGACCGCACTTACCCGCATTTCATCGACATGCTAGAAAAGATTGACGTGCAATTCCAGCCCAGCAATATGAGCTTTAGTGTGCGTTGTGAAAAATCTGGTTTAGAGTATAACGGCACCAACTTTAACAGCCTTTTTGCGCAACGCCGCAACTTTTTTAAACCTGCTTTTTACGGGATGATTCTTGATATTTTGCGCTTTAATAAAGAGGCAGTTTCGCTTTTAAATACAGAGAGCGAAATCACTTTGGGTGAGTACTTAACGCAAAATAAGTACAAAAAAACATTTATAGAACATTACATCATCCCCATGGGTGCGGCTATTTGGTCAACCGATGCCGCCAATATGCTGGATTTTCCAGCACGATTTTTAGTGCGTTTCTTTCATCATCATGGTTTTTTAACCGTGAATGACCGTCCGCAATGGCGCACCATTACAGGTGGCTCTGCGCAATATGCCGAAGCTTTAACGGCACCATTCAAATCACATATCCAACTCAACTCACCGATTGAAAGCGTTAAGCGCTTAGAGAATCAAGTGTTAGTCAAACCCAAAAATGCAGCCGAACAAGCATTTGATTATGTATTTTTTGCTTGTCACAGCGATGAAGCGCTTGCCATCTTGGGTCAGGATGCCAAAGCAAATGAAAAAGAAATCTTGAGTGCGATTCCCTACCAAGAAAATAAAGTCTATTTGCACCACGATAGCACTATGCTACCTAAGCGAAAACTCGCCTGGGCAGCTTGGAACTACCACATAACCCGAGCACCTACCAATAAAGTGCAGGTGACTTACAACATGAATATTTTGCAAAATATTCAGTCTACAGAACCGTTGTTGGTCACACTCAACCACACTGATTTTATTAACCCTGCCAAAGTGATTAAACGGCTTAAATATCATCATCCGCTCTACACGATTGCTGGCGCAGCCGCACAAGCAAGGCATGCAGAGATTAGCGGGCACAATCTTACTGGTTATGCAGGCGCATATTGGCGCAATGGTTTTCATGAAGATGGTGTGGTCAGCGCACTTGAGGCGCTCAAACATTTTGAGGCGGCATAACGTGCTAGCTAGCGCTATTTATACTGGTTGGGTGTCACATAACCGCTTTTCACCGAAGCCACATGCATTTAAATATCGCGTATTTATGATGTATTTGGATTTAGACGAACTGCCCACGCTATTTGCAGACTTTAAATTTTGGTCAAATAGTAGTAAAAATCTGGCATGGTTTAAACGCGCCGATTACTTTGGCAATCCAGATACATCACTTAAAGATGAGATTAAGTCCTTGGTACTAAAAGCCACTGGGCATGCTCAACTCGGACCAATACGCTTACTCACCAATATGCGCTATTTTGGGCATTGTTTTAACCCTGTGAGTTTTTACTATTGTTTTGAATCAGATGGCAACACGCTTCAAGCGATTGTGACGCACATTACCAATACCCCTTGGGGCGAGGATTATGCTTATGTGCATCATTTTAAAGCAGATAAAATTATCAAAACGACAAAAAATGGTGAAATCACCTCATTTAAACTTAGCAAAGATTTTCACGTCTCCCCTTTTATGCCCATGGATATTGAGTACGATTGGGCGTATAAATTAGAAGCCTCTCAGCTATTAGTTCACATGAAAAACTACCAACACCGCGAGCAGCTATTTAATGCAACACTTGCACTTGAACGCCAAGAAATCTCAGAAAAGGCGCTCAATTGGCTATTAATCAAATACCCGTTAATGACGCTTAAAGTGGTGGCAGGTATTTATTGGAACGCCCTACTACTTTGGTTGAAACGCATACCATTTCACCCCCACCCTAACACTTCTAATGAATAAACTATGTCTTTACAAGAAACCTTGACCGCCCCTTTAAAACCAAAAAGCCGCGCACAATGGGTGGCAAATTTTGCCAAACAGAAAATCTTACAACGCTTAACTGGTTTGCAAAAAGGGTCGCTCACCATCCAAGATGGCACAGAAACACATCAGTTTGGGCATAGCGATGAAATCACTGCGAACATTACCGTACACGACCCTCGCTTTTACGGTGAAATCGCCTTTGGCGGCAGCATAGGCGCGGGTGAAGCCTATATGCTAGGCTATTGGAGTGTAGATAATCTCACCAACGTCATTCGTTTAATGGTCATTAATCAACATGTGATGGATAGCTTAGAAGGCGGTTACCAATGGCTTAGCAAGCCCATTATGAAAGTGTTGCATTGGCTAAATAGCAACACCACTGAAGGTAGCCGCAAAAACATTGCCGCCCATTATGATTTAGGCAACGACATGTTCGCGCTGTTTTTAGACCCCACAATGATGTACTCCAGCGCTATGTTTGATGCAACAACCACTACTCTTCAGGCCGCATCAGAGCTCAAGCTCAAAACCATTTGTGATAAATTAGACTTAAAACCCACAGACCACGTCATCGAAATCGGCACAGGCTGGGGCGGCTTTGCCATTTACGCCACGCAACACTACGGTTGCAAAGTCACTACCACCACCATATCGCAACAACAATACGCCCTCGCCAAAGCCCGCGTTGAAGCCGCAGGCCTGCAGGACCTCATCACCCTACTCCTTGAAGATTATCGCCACCTTACGGGAGAATACGATAAACTGGTGTCAATTGAAATGGTCGAAGCAGTTGGCCATCAGTTTTACGATACTTACTTTGCTAAAGTGAGCACACTGCTCAAACCCAATGCACTCGCGCTGATTCAGGCCATTACTATTTCCGACCAACGTTTTGAAAGCGCAATTCAATCGGTCGACTTTATTCAGCGATATATTTTTCCAGGCTCTAATATCCCTTCTAACACCGCTATGCTGATCAGCATTACCAAAGCCAGCGACATGCGCTTATTTGATTTAGAAGATATAGGTCCACATTACGCCACTACCTTGCGTATGTGGCGTGAAAACTTCTTTGCCAATATTCAACAAGTTCGCCAATTGGGCTATTCAGAAGAGTTTATTAAGATGTGGGAATTTTACTTGTGCTACTGCGAAGGCGGCTTTACAGAGCGCGCCTTGGGAGATGTACATTTGCTACTGGCAAAACCAGATAATCGACGAACGACTTTAGGTTAAGCACTTGTACATGTAATCCGCAAAAAATTAATCACATCATTGCATCACAAATAACCCTCTTGCTCGCCTTTTTGTCGATGTGTCTGCATGTGTTTTGCTAAAACTTTTAGCTCGGTTGGCAAGTCTTGATTTAATAAGCCAGTAAGCTGCTGCTGATCAAACTCTGTAAGTGGTTTTTTGTGGCTTAGACTTTCCAGCTCTTCAACTCCCATTTTCCATGCGCTGGCCTCTAAGCCAACAGACTTAAACACCGCCATTGCGCTCAATGCAATCGCAATACCTGCAGGGTCTGGGTCGCAAGCGATTTTTGCTGGGGCTGGGGCGACTTTAATGAGGTGAGTGACTGCATCTTTCCACCAACTCGGCGGATAGCCAGGCAACCAAATCACGCCCTCATGAGCCAGCCTGTTACGTGCAACACGTTCAAAACTGGTGCGATTTTCAACCAACATCCAAGTAATAACCGAAATATTCGAGCTTTGGAAGCTTTTAATCGTTGCAGGTGTAAGTGCTGCAAAGTCTGACATAGTCGCTAGGTTGATTTCACCCATGTTGGTGTGAAAATTCAAATTAGCTGAAACTAACAACAAAGGTGTATGTTGCCCGATATTAAACTCAGCCAAATCAAAGTGAACATCCAACCAATCCCACTCCATTTTACTAATTTCTTTAGTGGCACCACGAGCAAACAGTGAAAAATCACGGTACGTGCCTACTCGTTCATCCGCCTGCCATGTCAATATAGACTGCAATAATATGGCGCGAGCAATGGCACGACTAGTGGGCATGGCATCTAAAGTGCTTAATGCTATCAGTAGTTGCGCGTTATTTTCTGCTTGCGTTTGCAAGTTTGTGCGCAAGCCTTGCCACTGTGTAGCAACCTCATCTAAATCGGACAAACCAAGTTGATGGCGCAGGCCTTTCTGTTCTCGCAATTCCACCCGATATGGCCACCAATCACCATGCTTACGCTCCTCGTCCACCACTGCCCAACCGTTACTTAACAGCCAATCAAGCAATGTTTCTGCGGTGGTTTTTTGGGTGAGTCCTGCTTTTTTAATCAAAGTATCCCAGCGACTATTGCCGCCAAGTCGCAACCATTGGACTAATAAATCGCGCCATTCTGCGGGAACTGTGGCAATTGAAGCTGGCGAAACGTCGGCATAACGTCGGCGTTTTTTTGGTAGGCGCAACTTATCGAGATATTCAACCCTTAAAGACATCTATTAAGACTTCTCTCGCACCAGCACGCCAACTCTTGGTGCCCATAGGCTATCCGCTTTCTTTTTAGAAGTCACAAGTGTGAGCATGGATGGGTCGTAAACATTCACATTATGCGTGACGGGGGTAGTGAGTAAATATTGCGCTTTGGTAGCCTGCAAAAAGCTGGCAACGCGCTTAATGTTAAAAATATCTAAATGCGCAAAGGGTTCATCAATAAACACGAAGCCGCCTGGGCGCGAATCTTCCATCATGAGCGCAACCAGTAAAATCAGTGATTTCATCACTTGCTGGCCACCCGATGCATCGCCATCATTCATGCCCGCAAAGCCTTTATCATCAAAGCCAAAACGCGCCACCAAGCCTGCTTGTGAAAGGCTGATATCATCCGCAGCAAACATGACGGCTTCATGTTCTACCGCAATGCCCGCCATATCACCCAGCACTTTGAGGTTTTTCGTATAACGGCCAACCGTATGTTTAAGCACTTTAATGTATTGTTCACGCGCGGCATCGGTTTGGCTACGCGCCATATCATTATCACGACGGTGTGCATTTAAATCTTGGCTTTGCGTTTCATAATCCGCTTTAATTTTGTTGCGTAGCGCAATAATAGTTTCGTCTTTTTCCCAAGATTCAGTTTCAAAGCGACGCTCAATTTCCTTAACACGTCTGTCGATATTGCCCGCATCTCGCCATGTCTCAGCCAGATGCTTGTTGTCATCGGCATTTTGCCAAGCAAGAGGTAATTTGCGTTTGTCGTGTCGTAAGCGCAATAAGCGTTTAACTTGCTCTTGCCTGCCTTCACGGTTCTCTTTTTCAGCAATATCGCGGTCTATACGCTCTAATTGAGTTGAATATCCCTGAAATACCGCTCTGGCATCACTCAAATCTTTTTCTAATTGCTTTCTCACTTCAGTTGCCGCATAAGATTTTTCACCAATCGTGCGACGCTCTAATACTAAGCTGTCATATTCCACACGCGCTTCGGCAAACTCAGCACTGCGACTGGCAAGTTGCGCGGTTGCATCCACACCAGCTAAGCGTGCTTTAATGGCTTGAATGTCGTCATTAATGGGTTTTAACTGTGTTTGCAAAGCTTGTAATTGTTTTTGCATTTCTGCTAATTGTTTACGCAAGCTTTCCAAGCGCGCACGTCCAAAACGCGGCTGCTCTGGCGCAGCAAATCGCCCGCCGCGCCTTTCACGCAGATAACCTTGTCTTGTTACCCAGTCTTCATTGCGCGGCAAACTCGCACCTGCTTTAGCATCTTCAACCCGTGTTATGCCAGCTAATACACGAGAAACCCACTCTGGCACATCGCGTGAAAACTTTACAATTTCCAGCAAAGAGCCTTTAGGCGCTAGCGGGGCTTGTGCGCGTTCTGGCACAATATAATGGCGATACTTCAACTGCTCGCCCAAGCTTAACGCACGCGCCTCGTCTTTTTTATCGGCCAGTAATACAATGTGGGCAGAGGATGACAGCACCGCTTCCACCGATTTTTGCCAACTGGTATCGGTAATTTCTACTAGATCAGTGAGCAAATCATGCTTAATGCCTGCTTTATCCAAGGCTTGTCTAAAGTTAGCCACATCATATGGGTCAGCACGTTTGCCGTTGGCTAGATTTTCTAACATTTCGTTCAACTGCACTGATTGCGCATTAATGCCTGCTATTTGTTGACGTAAAGCATCACGCTTATTTTCTAAAACATCTAAGCTTTGTGCATCTTTGGTGCTATCTTTACCCGCTTCATTGGCTTGCTTGAGTAAAGCATCTTGCTGTTCTACGACTTTTTTCCAGCCGCCGATAATCTCGTTTATTTGATTAAGCTGTTCATTTACAGCTTTTTCTAAGTCGCCTGCAATTTGTTTGCGTGTTTCAAAGTCTGCTATTTCATTTTGTTTTTGTATTTGCAAGTTTTTAACAGTCATACGCTCCTGTCTTTTGGCAAACCAATCGCGCTTAGAGGCTTGTAAGGTGCGCGTGGCACGCTCGGCTTCTTCTGAGAGCATATAAAACTCTAAGCGTGGTTTAAACTCACTCACCAACTCACTGCGTTCTTGGTTAAGATTTTGCCATTCCAAGTAGCGATTCACGCGCATTTCAACCGCTTGCAAATGGTTTTCTTGCGCTTTTAAATTATTTTCTGTGTCTTGCAATTCCCGCGATGTTTGCTCTTGATGGTGCCGTGCCTCTTGGTAACGCGTCAGCACTTCTTCATCACCGAACACTTCAAACACCAGCTTGAGAAGCTCGCGCTCTGAAAGCTCACACAACTTATCGGTTTGACCTTGCTCTAACGATAGCACCTTGGCGATGGCGGGCGACAAGCCTGCGGCATGTAATTGCCGTTGAAAATCTTTAACCCCAAACACCTGCCCTAAAGACTCCATTTGCTCAATGCTCACTTCGCCTTCAGCAATCCAGTATTTGCGCTCCCAATCGCCGCCTTTTTTATCGATGCGGCAAGCCAGCGTAATTTGATCATTGCTATAAGGCAAACCAAACGGGCGTTTGCTACTATTGATGGGGCGACTGTTATCCACCACCCCGCGTAACCACGCAAAGCTCTCGCTATTGCGACGCACATAGCGTTTGTAATCACGCTTTTTCGAGCAATCCAAGGCAAGCAAGGTACGCAAGGCATCGAGCAAGGTGGTTTTGCCTGAACCATTCGGCCCCACGATGGTGACAATAGAGGCATCTAGCGGCACGGTAAAACGTTGCCAGTAATCCCAGTTAATCACTTCTAAATTGGTGAGCCTAAACATTGCTTGCATCCTCTAATGGTGTGTCGTCATCGGCTGCATTTTCTTCATCTGCCTCCTGCAAAGGCGCAACACCACTTTGTGTACGAATTAAATCACCCATCGCGCCATTAATAATACGCGGCGCCATTTCAGCGTAATCAAATACCAAATCTAATAGCGGGCCTTCGTAAATCACTTTATTACGTTGCTCAACCAAGCTAAGTTTTTTTAAGGTTCCCAAGTGCATCACTAACTTACTTTTACCGCCTAGCAACTTACCAAAATCTTCTAGTAACACATTCTCAGCAATGCCTCGCGAAACATCATCACCCACGGCTTTTACAATATTGCCAAACATATCCCCCTGCCCATCGTCACTTTCGCGCCCAAGTTGGCGTTCGCGTTTAGGCAAAATAATTAATGCCCACAGCACCACCAATAAAGCAATGGCATCTTTAGGCAAGCCAATATTGCTCGCTTGCCATTGCTCGCCATCATCAAACACAGCGCCTTCAGTTTCACGCATCAAAGCTACAGCCACATGTGCCGCAAAGGGGTGGTCTAATAAACGCAAACCGCAAGCGGCTAAATTCGCTTCTACTTCTTCACGAAAAGCTAAATCAACTAATAGCCTGCGTACCGCGTTATCATCACGCGGTAGGTATCGACTAGCAATAAGTTTGGCCGTGAGTTGTTGTGGATTAAGTTCCATCTTATTTTCTCTCTAATGGTTGAATGGTGCCTGCGCTGATTAAGGCGATTTCATTTTGATTGATGGTTTGTAAGGCTTCATCGTCAATATATTGCATCATGACGGGTTGTTCTGCTAAGACGGCTAAATCTGCATCTACATTGGTTTCGCCCAAAAAAGTCAGCAGTGAATAACGATAAGAGGCCGCGCTAAAATCACCACCCACCACAATGTCAGCCAGCGAAACACTGCGTTCAATGCGCGACAACATATTATTTAAGCCTTGCAACTGCGGTGGATACTCAAACGGCACATCTTGTGCGACTTCTACATCTACTGGTGGCGGCATGACAGACCGTTTCTTATCTAAAAAATCGCGCTCTAAAAAGGCTTCGGCAATATCTAGCATGACATCGGTTAAGGCAAATAAGGGCTCTGGTACTTGTGCGATATTGCTTGCGCTTAGCGCAGCGAGGCTGTCTACACTTTGCGCTTTAAGCCAAGCCGCTAACTCTGAGGAGCTCAAGCCACCATCAGACAGCATCACACGTTGGCGGGCGATTTTGGCTAATTCATTCTGAAACACCGAATTCATGCGCATCATGCGTGATTGACTATCGCCAATTTTTTGTGCAATACGCCAACTGGCATCATCAGCAAAACCATTTGCCGACAATGTTTTCAGCACCTCGGTGCCTTTTTCCATCCACTTTTGCGCAGCCGCCAAACGGCTTTGCGCCGCCTTTAACCTAAACTCTGAGCCTGATTGTACCGCAAGAGAAAAATAGGATTCCAGCTCACTTAAACGTGCGAGCAAATTGGTAAGTGTTTCGCTATTAAGTTGCCCAACTGCACCGCCCGCCGCCACTTGAGAAAACAAAAAGCCTAGCTCATCATCAGCAGCATTAAAACTCAGCATATTTGATAAAGACGACAATATCATACGTGCCGTGCTAGATAACTGGTAAACCCTGCGGCCTCCATCCCATAACAATAACTCGTGATCACGCAAGCGTTTAAGCACAGTTTCTAGCTTGGTATTGTCAATAAAGCTAAGGTGAGTTTGCAGTTGCTGTGGCGTCCATTCTGGTGCGTCAGCCCGTGAAGCAATTTCGCGCAATACTGCCAAACGTATCATTACTTCTTCACTGCCCCCGCGAAATAGCGCAATTAAAGCCTGAATGACTGATGCAGATTGTAATAGCGGAAATAATGCATCAACATCGCGTGGCGAAATGTTAGGGGCTAAAAACTCAGCAAATGGTTTTACGTCAAAACTAGACATTTATCAATTTTCAGATTAAATTATCCTACCCAATTCTCTAACTGTAAAGCAGGCACCCGCTCAAACTCTCGGATATTATTGGTGACTAACACCAAGCCCTCGCTACGCGCATGGGCGGCAATGTGTAAATCATTAATGCCAATTGTTTGACCTACTCTCTCTAATGCACCGCGTATGCTGCCATAATGTTGTGCGGCTTTTGGTGTATAAGGTAGCACTTCTAGTCGGCTACAAAAATCTTCAATCACTGCAAAGTTGTGGGCGGGCTTTGCGCTTTTTTCTGCGCCGTGCATTAACTCAGCTAAGGTAATGCTTGATATTGCCATGCGGCTGGTGTTTTGGTTAAACGTTGCCATTACTTCAATTGGACGGCGTTTAATCACGTAAATGACGATGTTGGTATCGAGCAAATAAGTTAGCACTATAGCGCCTCGCGCTCTGGTTGTTCTTGACTGGCGCGTTCTGCCATAAAGTCATCGCTGGCTTTTAATTCACACATAAAAAAGCTATCCCAACTGGCATGTAGTGGCGCGATAATGCGCTCTTTACCCACGGCACGCACGCTCACTTGCTTTACATCTTCTGGCAGGCGCACATCTGCTGGCAAACGCACGGCTTGGGAACGATTATTGATAAAAACAGTGCTTGTACTCATGATGTTTACTCCTAATTACAATGTATATTGCAGTAGTATATAGCACAAAATTTGCAAATGCAATCTTCCTTAACACTGCTAAAATAGTGGTATGCAAAACGGTTTATTTTCTTCCCTAGAATGGCGCAACGGTCAACCCTACTCTCAAACATTTAATGATATTTATTTTTCAACAGATGATGGATTAGATGAAACCAAACATGTATTTATTTCGCAAAATCAGCTTGAAACGCGCTTTAAGTCACTTAATGCTGAAGCCTTTACCATTATCGAAACAGGCTTTGGTACAGGTTTAAATTTTTTAGCCACAAGCGCACTTTGGCTCACGCACGCACCTCAGCATGCGCAACTGCATTTTTTCAGCATTGAAAAATATCCACTTAGGCTTGCAGATTTAAGCCGTGCGCATGCGCTATGGCCGCAGTTTTCTGTGATTTCCAGCGAGTTATTCAATCAATATGAAACACTCAAATCTGACACAAATCATTTTAGCATCGCTGGAGGCCGCATCCAGCTTGCCTTGCAGGTCGATGACATTGCCCTCGCACTACCACAACTTACTAAAAAAGCCGATGCTTGGTTTTTAGATGGCTTTGCGCCAGCTAAAAATGCCGAGATGTGGACAGCTGATGTTTTTGCACAAATTGCACTACTCTCACAAACCAACACTACTTTTGCGACCTTTACCAGCGCAGGCCATGTGAGACGTGGTTTGCAAGCCGTTGGTTTTAAAGTCAAAAAACAAGCTGGGTTTGGCAAAAAGCGTGAAATGTTGTGTGGTACGTTTATGGGTGAGTCTGCATGAAAACGGCGATTGTGATTGGTGGCGGCATTGCAGGCTGTAGCACAGCTTATTCATTGGCTAAACGCGGTATTCACGTGACTTTAATCGAACGGCGCGCCGCACTTGCTACGGGCGCCTCTGGTAACCCTCTTGCCGCTTTGTATCCTAAGCTTGGTTTGAGCAAAAACCTAGCTGATATGCTGACACTGCAAGGCTTCGCTTTTACGCGAGAGTTATTGCAATCATTGCCAAATGCATCTCAATGTTATGAGATATGTGGGCAAATTCAATTGGGGTTTAATGCACGTGAATCAGCCAAACAATTATTGCTTGCTGAGCGTTATGGCTTACCGCTTTTGAATACCAAAGAAGCGAGTGAAAAAGCGGGCATCGCCCTTAACTCTGGAGGTCTATTTTTGGCAGATGCAGGCTGGCTAAAGCCAACAGCGCTATGCGCAGCGCTGTCCAAGCTTAGCAACATCGTCATTCATTGCAATACAAACTCCTTGCAGCTAGTGCAAAACAACAACCAGTGGCAGGTATTGGCAGGCAAAGATACGTTTGAAGCGGACATGGTGGTGATTTGCAATGCCAACGATGTACGGCAATTCGCGCAATGTGCGTGCGTAGAAATTACACCTGTGCGCGGCCAGCTCAACACGTTTAAACATACTCAAGAAAGTATTGCCATTCAAACGATGATTTGTAGCGACCACTATTTAAGCCCCGCCGTAGATGGCTGGCACGTGATTGGCACCACTTATGCACCCAATGATACGAATGCAACTGTCCGCGAAGTCGATACGCGCGAGAATATGAACGCTTTGCGCGTAATTTCTGCCAAGATTCATCAATCAATTGATATGCAGACTTTAAATGGTCGCGTTGCCTGGCGCAGCCAAACTCGAGATTACATGCCACTGGCAGGTCAAATGATCGATGCTGAAAAGCTACGCGCAAAACCACCACGCTACAATACTCAACCTGCTGACTTACCTTGGTTAAATGGCTTGTTTATAAATGCGGGGCATGGTTCAAAAGGCATGATTACCGCGCCCATTTGTGCCGAGCTGATTGCAGACTTAAGTACTAATAGCCTATTAAAAATGAGTGCAGAGCTCGCTTCTAAGCTTAACCCAACCAGATTTTTACTACGCGAACTTGGCTTAAAGCAAATAGCCAATAAGCTTTATTGAAAATCGCAAAGTCTAAAATAGATTAAACTTAATATGGTTTAAAATAGCACAATGCAAAACGTGAATGACATTTTAGCCCAAGCACAACAATTCCAGCGCGAAGGCAAGCTAAGCTTGGCTTTACAGCAGTTTCAACAAGTGTTGCTACAACATCCCAAAGAGTTAAGTCTGCATATTGCGTGTGGTAATTTGTGCGTGGAGTTACAGCACTTTGAAGAGGCAGCAGGCTACTTTAGACGTATTTTAAATGCCAATAAAAAAAGTAGTGTCGCCAAAAATGCGCTTTGTTACGCGCTACAAGGGCTTGGCAATCAGGCGCATAGTAGGGGCAACTTTAGCTTAGCAGAAGCTTGTTTTGAAGAAATTTTGCAGTATCAAGCCAACAATGCGATCTATTGGTATAACTTGGGCAATGCGCAACGCGAGCTAGGTAAAGCTAAATCAGCGCTGGCGAGTTTTATGCAATCAATTCAAATTGACCCGACAGATGCAGATGCGCACAATAATTTAGGTAATATTCAGCGCGAATTAGTCCAACTCGATAAAGCAATTGCCAGCTACGCACAGGCTTTGCAGTTAAACCCACATCTACACCACGCCCTCGCCCACTTAGTGCATCAAAAGCAGCATATGTGCGACTGGGCTGGCTTAGATGCACAAATTAAGCAACTACGCGATTGGGTGATGCATGAACCAACATCGCAAATTTCGCCATTTGCGTTTATCGCCATGCCAGGCACCACTGCGCTAGAGCAAAAACAATGCGCAAGCAATTGGGCAAATAACCTTTATAAAGATATGTCTGCAACCCGCATGGCTATGAATTTAGATATTGGTGGCCTGCAGAGCAATGCTAAAAAGCTTAAAATTGGTTATTTATCTGCTGATTTTCGCCTGCATCCGCTGGCGTTTTTAATTTCTGAACTCATCGAAAAACACGATAGAACGCAATTTGAAATTGTGGCTTATTCATACGGCGCTGACGACAAAACGCCGGAGCGCAAGCGTTTACAAAAAGCGTTTGATGTCTTTGTAGATATTCGCGGACTTAACGACCAAGAGGCAGCAAAAAAAATCCATGATGATGGCGTTCATATACTGGTTGATTTAACGGGTTATACGCAAACCAGCCGTACAGGCATTGTGGCGCTTAAACCTGCTGCAATTCATATTAATTGGCTAGGGTTTGCTGGCAGCATGGGCGAACTAAACGGTAAGCCCTTGTTTGATTACATCATAGCGGATAAAACCATTGCGCCCAATCAAGCTGACTTTAGCGAAAAAGTGCTCTATTTGCCTTGCTATCAACCCAACGATAGCGGCCGCCCTATCTTTAAAGCTAGCGGCAAACCCAGCACCAAAGCCAGCCAACATTTACCCGAAGAATCGTTTGTATTTTGTTGCTTTAACCAAACTTTTAAAATCACGCCTGATGTATTTGCGGTTTGGATGCGCCTACTCAAACTAGCACCTAATAGCGTGCTATGGCTATTAGAATGCAACCCTTGGGCAAAAGAAAATTTACAAGGTGAAGCGGCCCTTGCGGGCGTAGATGTAAAACGATTAATTTTTGCACCACGAGTGCCGATTGTAGAACACCTTGCCCGCCACGTGCTTGCTGACTTGTTTCTAGATACCCTGCCCTATAATGCCCACACCACCGCCAGCGATGCCTTATGGATGGGCTTGCCTGTGCTGACTTGCATGGGCAATACCTTTGCTAGCCGCGTAGCTGCTAGCTTGCTAAATAGCGTGCAATTGCCTGAACTGATTTCGAACTCTTTGCAAGAATACGAACTAAAAGCTTTAGATTTTGCGCAATATCCTGCAAAAATATTGCAAATCAAACAAAAACTTGATGCAGAAACCAGCAAATCAAAGCTATTTGATACGGCACAATTTGCAAAAGACATTGAACAGCAATACTTAAATATTTGGCTGAACTTCATATAATAAAGTATTGATATAAAATAACATATTGATTTAACGCATGCTATATGTTAAAAATGATTACTTGTGATAAAGTTAGCTTAAATAAAAATATGGAAAAAAATTTGAGGCAATTATGGCAGCAATCGATATAACACCTGTTTTAAAATTTATGACCGACAATAACGGTAGTGACTTGTTTTTTAGCACCAGCGCTGCAATCCATATGGATATTGAAGGTGAGACTATTGCGGTGAATAATCAAATTATGCAGCCAGGCATGGTGAAAGAGATTGCTTACTCTATCATGTCCCCAGCACAAATAGCTGAGTTTGAAGAGCAGCTAGAGTGTAATTTTGCCATTGGCCGTAAAGATGTTGGGCGGTTTCGGATTAACGTTTTCCGCCAACGTGGCGAAGTCGGCATGGTGATACGCCATATTAAAACTGAAATTCCAGATTTTGGTTCACTGGGATTACCCAATATTTTACATGACCTCATCATGCGTAAACGTGGCTTGCTATTGGTTGTGGGGGCAACTGGCTCAGGCAAATCGACCACGCTTGCTTCGATGATTGATTATCGTAACGCAAATGAAAGTGGCCATATTGTAACGATTGAAGACCCTATTGAGTTTGTATATACGCACAAAAAATCTATTGTAGACCAACGCGAAGTGGGCATCGACACCCACTCTTTTGAAAACGCCTTAAAAAATGCGATGCGCCAAGCGCCAGATGTAATTTTAATTGGCGAAGTACGCGATATGGAAGGCATGAAACAAGCGCTGGCATACGCAGAAACAGGCCACCTATGTTTAGCAACTTTGCATGCTAACAATGCCAACCAAGCGCTAGAGCGCATTATTTCCTTCTTCCCAACTGAAGCTAAAAATGGTTTGCTATTGGGGCTTTCTCTTAATTTAGTGGGGATTATTTCTCAGCGCTTAATCCCTGGTAAAGTACAAAAACGTGTAGCTGCACTTGAAGTGATGATTAATACACCTTATGTCGCCGAGCTTATCCAAAAACAAAAACTGGGTGAGATGAAAGATATTATGGCCGACAATAACGATATCGGAATGAATACTTTCGACCAAGCATTATTTAAATTGTTTGCAAATGGCAAAATTGATGAAGAAAATGCACTTGCTAATTCAGATTCACGCAATGATTTATCACTCAAAATGCGTTTTGCAGCAGAAGGTGCTGCTGGTGGTTTTGGCGGCTAATACTTTTCTGGTCAATTTTTCAGTTAAATATACAGTTAAGTTTTAACCATCTTGATGGTTTAATGAGGAAATTAAAGCGGCGGCAACAATCAAACTGCCACCTATCCAATCATTCAAGCCCATTACCTCGTTAACCAAGTAATATGCGGCAACCACGGCAACAATCAGCTCAAATAAAAACAATACCGATGCACGAATTGCTGTAAGTTGTGTGATGCCATACTGTACAAACATGGTAGTAGAAATCAGCAATAACGCAATAAAACTCATCACCAGCCAATTGGTCATATTAAAAAAGCTTGGCATAGGAAAGTGATGCGTCGACCCAATGAAATTTAAAAAAACCGCATATAACAATGCAATCGTGACTACACCAGTCCATACAGAAAATGATTTTTCAATTAAACTTAAATGGCTTGATCTTCTAGTAATCACGTTAGAAATCGAAAAGCCAATACCCGCCAAAAGTGCCAACCATTCTGAGATGTTTCTAGGCACTGGCAAATAAGCTTCTGCATTACCAAACGGCCCAGCCAGCATAATGTATGCGCCGATGAGCGCAACGACAATAGATACAAATCCAATCATGGAAATGGCCTCTTTCAACCAAAAACGTGCTAGCACCAATGTCCAAAGGGGTGAAAGATAAAACAAAAGCATGACGCGCATGACTTCACCATCAATCACTGCTAGGACATAACTTAAGTTAGTCCAGCCTGCAACAAATGCTAACCAAAAAATGCTTTTAGGCAGCGAAAATAAGCCTCGCCAAGTTTTAGTGAAATATTTAGAAAAATAAAGCCCCGCAAACAATACTGCCAGCATGTAAGTGTAAAAACTAGAAGCAACGCCAGAAACGCCCGCCTCTGCCATGATGCGATAAGGATACCAAATCACGCCCCAACAAGTGGCGCCGTAAAGTAAGCCAAATATCGCTAACGCATTATTACCCGCTACTTTTTTTTGAACTATGCTCAAAGTGCTTCCTAAATTATAATATCGGTTATGAACCCGAACCTTAACTTGCTACAACCTTATCCATTTCAACGCCTTCGCGATTTGTTTAAGGGCACCACCCCAAACCCAGCTTTGTCACCGATTAACTTATCGATTGGTGAGCCTAAGCATACCACCCCTACTTTAATTAAAGATGTGCTGGTGAATAACCTCGCTGGCCTAGCAGTTTATCCAACCACGATAGGCATGCCAGCGCTGCGAGAAGCGATTTCTAGTTGGATAGCACGCCGATATAATATTGCCGCGCCTAATCCAGAAAAAGCGATTTTACCAGTGAATGGTAGCCGCGAAGCACTTTTTGCTTTTGCACAAGTGATTGTAGATAGCAAAAAATCGAATCCTATTGTGATTTCACCAAACCCGTTTTATCAAATTTATGAAGGCGCCGCTTTTTTAGCAGGTGCAGAACCTTATTTTTTAAACACCCTGCCCAATAAAGATCCAATGCATAATCACGCGATGGATTTTGCCAGTGTGCCTGAAGAAATTTTAAAGCGCACACAGTTGGTTTATGTTTGTTCGCCAGGCAACCCGTCTGGCAAAGTGATGTCGCTGGAACAATGGAAAACGTTATTTGATTTATCAGACAAGTACGACTTTGTGATTGCAGCTGATGAATGTTATTCAGAGATCTATTTTGATGAAAAAAATCCACCATTAGGTGCTCTGCAAGCCGCATCCCTATTGAGTCGCAGCCATGCCAACTTAATCGTTTTTGCATCTCTTTCCAAACGTTCTAATGTACCTGGTATGCGTTCTGGCTTTGTGGTGGGTGACGAAAAAATTATCGAAGCATTTACGCTCTATCGCACTTACCATGGCTGCGCGATGAGCCCGACCGTACAAGCTGCATCAATTGCCGCGTGGAATGACGAAATGCATGTGATTGAAAATCGCAGATTGTATGCGCAAAAATTTAACTCAGTCACACCAATATTAACTAAAAAACTTGAAGTTGAAATGCCAGATGCGGCGTTCTATTTATGGGCAAAATCTACATTAAGCGACACGGAGTTAGCGCTAATGCTGTACCGCGAATGCAATATTACGGTGTTACCTGGTAGCTATTTGGCGCGTAAAGCACATGGGATTAACCCAGGGCAAAATTTCATTCGCATGGCACTGGTAGCAAGCTTAGATGAATGTATTGAAGCTGCGAATCGCATGCAACATATATTAAACTAATACTTTAATTAGTATTTTTAATATATTGATTTATATTATTAATAACCAATTCTTTTAAATCGGATTTTAAGCAATCAATTTCCAGCACGTCATCCATTCCGCGTAGCCAAGTAAGTTGCCGCTTAGCAAGTTGGCGTGTCGCAAAAATCCCTCTATTGCGCAATTCGGCAACACCATAATCACCTTTCAAATGTTCTAATGCTTGTCGATAACCAACGCAACGCATCGATGTCGATTCTGGCGTTAAGCTTGGATATTTAGTTATCAGCACACTTACCTCATCAACTAAACCATCTTTAAGCATCTGCTCAAAGCGCACTTCTATACGCTTGTGTAATATTTTACGGTCGCTCGGCACTAAGGCTATTTTTAACACTTTGTATGGCAATGCTTCACTAGTCTGTTTGGTAAATAGGCTAGTCATAGTTTCGCCTGAGACTTCATAAACCTCCAACGCGCGCTGAATACGCTGCATATCGTTCGTTTTCAAGCGCGCAGCAGTTTCTGGGTCTATACTTGCAAGCTTCTCGTGCATCACTGGCCAGCCGAATTGCGCGGCCTCTAAATCGAGTTTAGCGCGTATCTCTTGATTCGCTTCTGGCAAACCACTTAATCCGCCCTCTAGCGCTTTAAAATACAGCATGGTGCCGCCTACCAATAAAGGTATTTTGCCGCGTGCTGTAATCTCTTCCATTAAACGCAATGCATCACTTCTAAAATTCGCTGCAGAATACGCTTCAGTTGGCGAGATAATATCGATTAAATGATGCGGTACGCTTGCCAGCGTAGCCACATCTGGCTTTGCGGTACCGATATTCATGCCTCTAAAAACCAATGCAGAATCTACACTGATAATTTCTACTGGAAGTTTTGAATAACAATGCACTGCCGCTCCAGTCTTGCCGCTGGCGGTGGGGCCCATCAGGAAAATAGCTGGAGGGAGCATTAACTAGTCATTAGGTTTTATTTTTAGAAAGGACTTCAAGAAAAAACTCGTAATCATTCCAGTTAATTGTATTAGATATTTTAGTGAGTCTAGCTTCCCACTCTGGTGACGTTCGATGTGGATGCTTCATACAAAACCACGCCTTTAGTATTCGTCCTTCAAAAAGCACACCCTCTATTAATTTAAAAAAATACTGGCTAGCCATTAGCAATAATGGATAGTCTGAGTCGGGAAAAAATTTAACTGTTGAGTCTGAATCTATATCTGAATGTTTAAAAAAATTATAAGGCATTCGCATATCGATTATTAACTCATTCAATCTCCCCATTTCTTTGAGAATTGCAGAGTCTTCAATCTCTCTTTCAACTCCTTTTATTCGACATAAATCAATAAGTATTTGATATGCTGCCCACCCTGAAGAGTGGATGGCGATTGAGTCCTTTCTTTCAAAAAACATCCAAATTGCAGTTTTAAGTTGCCTTCTTGCAGCATCATCCTTATCAATAATTTCATATTCATTCATTTATTTACCCCGCATAAACATCTTATCCAAATCACTTATACTCACTTGAAACCAAGTCGGGCGGCCGTGATTGCACATACCGCTTCGCTCTGTGGCTTCCATGTCGCGTAGTAAGGCGTTCATTTCTTGGATGGTGAGGCTACGATTTGCACGCACAGCGGCGTGACAAGCCATGGTACCTAATAACTCATTGCGGCGCTCAGTAAGCGCACGTGAAGCCCCATACTCACGCAAATCTTTAAGTACATCACGCGCCAGCATCACCGCATCTGCATTTTGCAACATGGTAGGTACGGCACGTACCGCCAATGTATTGGGCGATAACACTGCAATTTCAAAACCCAACTGGCGTAAATGATTCGCACCACTTGCCAACTCATCGTTTACTGAAGCGACTTCCAACCTATCTGCATTAAAATTCACAGGAATCAACAATGGTTGCATAGGAACGCCTTTTTTGTCGAGAGCGTTCTTAAGTTGCTCGTACATAATGCGCTCATGCGCAGCGTGCATATCCACCACCACCAAGCCTTGTGCATTTTGTGCCAGTACATAGACACCGTGAATCTGCGCAACCGCAAAGCCTAGTGGAAATTCTTGGCGAAATTGGTCTTCTTCCGTAGGCGATTGTTCAAACACTTGCGTGACTAACTCTGCATCGCTATTCGCTTGCATGGCTATATTTTGCGCTGCATTTTGACCAAACCCACTATTACCAAACCCATTATTAACAAAACTATTGCTTCCAAACATCGTTTCGTAAAAACTGTTTGCGTTTGAAGTCAAGTTGATTTGTGATTGATATTGCGGATAACTTGCAAAAGGATTATGCGTTGCCTGACTAGCCGTCACCGCGTTAGAAGCACCTGTTGGCGTTGCTAAATTTTTATTCAAACAATGAAAAATAAAGCGATGTATCGCTTGCCCATCCCTAAAGCGTACTTCAGTTTTAGCGGGATGCACATTTACATCTACCAAGGTTGGGTCACAATCTAAAAATAGCACAAACGCAGGGTGTCTATCGTGGTGTAACACATCTTGATAAGCTTGACGGATGGCATGTGCAATGAGTTTATCACGCACAAAACGACCATTGACATACACATATTGTCTATCGCGACTATTGCGGTTAAACGTGGGCTTGGCAGCCATGCCCCATAAGTGCAAACCAGCCGATTCTTCATCAATCTCGATAGACTCAGCTGCAAACTCTGTGCCTAACACCTCTGCAAAGCGTTTATTTGGCGGACTGACCACATAACGGCTGAGCGCACGTCCGTTATGTTGCAGCATAAACGAAACATCTGGTCGAGAGAGGGCCACGCGATTAAAGGCCTCTTCACAATGCCCAAATTCGGTAGCTTCAGTTTTTAAAAATTTTCGGCGTGCTGGCGTGTTAAAGTATAAATCATTCACTTCTACTATCGTGCCAACATCTAAAGCAGTAGGCTCCAGTGGCGCAATGTTACTGCCTTCTGAGGCGATACTCCAAGCATGCTTAGTGGATTTTTCTCTACTGGAAATTTTGGTACGCGATACCGAGGCAATACTTGCCAAAGCTTCACCTCTAAAACCCAAACTGGAAACAGCCTCTAAATCTTCAAGCGTCGCGATTTTACTGGTAGCATGGCGCGTTAAGGCTAAATTTAAATCATCTTGGGCGATGCCAATGCCATTATCAGTAACTTTTAATTGTTTTACACCACCTTGCATGAGTAAGACTTGAATATCTGTCGACCCTGCATCCAGACTATTTTCAAGCAGTTCTTTTAAAGCAGAAGCGGGACGCTCGACCACCTCACCTGCCGCAATTTGGCTAATGAGCTGGTCAGGAAGTAATTGAATTCGCATAGACGTTATTCTACTTGGAATTAGCGCGATTTTGCGCCACAATCTTGCGCAATGTCCACAACAAACCTCGACTTAGATGCATACGCCCACAGCTTTGCCAAAGCACGTGCTATCAAACGTCATCATCATTTTTATTTAGGGCCAACCAATTCTGGCAAAACGCATCACGCCATACAGGCCTTAATCGGTGCAAAATCAGGTGTTTATTTAGCGCCACTACGTTTATTGGCAATGGAAATTCGGGATCGATTAATGGCGGCTGGCGTTCCGTGTAATTTAGTGACGGGTGAAGAGCGGGTGATGATTCCAGGCGCGCAACATACAGCATCGACTATAGAGATGATGAACCCCAATAAACAGGTTGATGTAGCGGTCATCGATGAGATTCAGATGTTGCAAGACCCAGACCGTGGCAGCGCTTGGACAGCGGCATTAATTGGCGCACCTGCACGACAAGTGTTTGTGTGTGGCGCAAACTCGGTTACTGCGCCATGCTTGCGGGCTTTAGATGCCCTCAACGAGCCTTATAAAATCACGCGCTTAGAACGCATGACGCCGCTCATTTTAGAAGGAGCCAGTATTTGCGGTAAACGCTACGCCAAACCCAAACTTAAACATCAACTTCATAAAGGCGATGCGGTCATCGCGTTTAGTCGCAAAGATGTGCTGACCTTCTCTGCGCGGTTTCGGCAATGGGGTTTTAAGGTGGCGAGTATTTATGGCGCTTTGTCACCCGAAGTACGACGCACTGAATCGGAACGTTTTAACAGTGGCGAGGCCGATATTTTGGTAGCAACTGATGCAATTGGTATGGGTTTAAACCTGCCGATACAACGCATCATTTTTTGTAATATCCACAAGTTTGATGGCGTAGCCTCTCGCCCGCTAAACGCCACTGAAGTACGCCAAATCGCGGGGCGGGCTGGGCGGCATGGCATTTACCCCATTGGCTACGTTAACGTGTTAGAAGACGATGAACGCATCCATATAGCACATATGCTAACGACAGACGATACCAGCCCGCTAACAAAACTAGCGATTGCGCCTAGCTTTGGACAAATCGCAAATATTGCCGAGCAAATACACACCGCTAAAATTTCCGAGTGCTTGGCGTATTTTGCCGAGCGCGTGCGCTTTAAACATGATTTATATACGCTTAATACTGCGCCTGCACAACATGCGCAAGCTTTATTAGTAGACGCACACGCGCCACAAATGGCGCTAAAAGATAAATTTGTATTCTGTTGCGCGCCGATTTCAATTAACGTTAACATCGAAAAAGACTATTTTTTAATGTGCTTGCAAAGTGCGTATTTATTGGCACCCAGAGCATTGCCAAAATCACCTGTTTGGCTCAAGTCAGATAATCCTAAACATTTAGAAGAAGCCGAAAACTTAAGTCAAAATATCAGCCTGTATGCATGGTTAAGTTATAAATTTCCCGCTATTTTTGTGGAGCTAGATGCGGTTTCTGTACTCAGAACGCAAGTGAGTCGTTATATTGAGCGCTCGCTCCTTACACAAGCGGGTTATGGTGAAACCAGTCGCGAGCTGGATTTAGCCTTTAGATAAGATTTAAAAAGATTCATGCAAATGAATATGCGGCATTGGCATATATCCTGCTAATATTCTTGTATAGCTAGAATATCAAAAATTGAGGGTCAAATGGCAATACGCGTTGCGCTGCATCACAAAACCAGTTATCAATTCGATCGATTAGTAAATCTCTCGCCGCACGAGGTCAGGCTTAGGCCAGCGGCTCATGCACGCACACCAATTTTGTCATACTCACTGACTGTTAATCCAGAAAAACACTTTATCAATTGGCAGCAAGACCCTTACGGTAATTACATTGCGCGTTATGTATTCCCCGAAATGGTGCGCTCGCTCGAATTCACGGTCGATTTAGTGGCAGATATGACAGTGATTAACCCATTTGATTTTTTTGTCGAGAAATATGCGGAATTTTACCCCTTTAATTACACCGAACAACAAACGCTGGAACTTAGCGCGTATTTAAAAGCAGATCCAGTAGGCGAATTATTAGGAAAATGGTTGGAAGATGCTAAAAAAGCCATCATTCAACCAGAGCTGAGTATTGCTAACTTTATGGTGGCAATCAATCAGCGCTTGCAGCAAGACATCGGCTACTTAGTACGTATGGAGCCAGGCGTACAAACACCAGAAGAAACGCTGACCAAACGCACTGGCTCTTGCCGCGATAGCGCATGGTTATTGGTGCAAATTATGCGCAATATGGGTTTAGCTGCGCGTTTTGTATCAGGCTATTTAATTCAACTCACTGCCGATATCAAAGCCCTGGATGGACCTAGTGGCACCACGGTAGATTTTACTGACTTACACGCTTGGACCGAAGTCTATATCCCTGGTGCAGGCTGGATTGGCATGGATCCCACTTCTGGCTTATTAGCTGGTGAAGGCCATATTCCGCTTGCATGTACGGCAGTGCCTTCTTCTGCCGCCCCTGTCACAGGCTTAATGGATATTTGTGAAGTGACTTTTGCTCATGAAATGACAATCACGCGCATACACGAAGATCCGCGAGTGACCAAGCCATACACTGAAGAAGACTGGCTGAAAATTGACAAGCTTGGCAATAAAGTCGATGCCGACCTGAAAAAACAAGATGTGCGCTTAACACAAGGCGGAGAGCCGACTTTTGTCTCAATAGACGACATGGAAGGTGCGGAATGGAACACGCTTGCACATGGCGATAAAAAACGTGATTTAGCAGGAAAACTTGCCATTAAGCTAAAAGAGCATTTCGCCAAAGGCGGTATGCTGCATTACGGCCAAGGCAAATGGTACCCGGGTGAGCCGCTTCCGCGCTGGGCGATTAATATGTTCTGGCGCACTGATGGCAAGCCAATGTGGCGTGACAGTAGCTTATTTTCTGATGAAACCGTACCAGATCAATACACCGGAAAAGAAGCGACTACTTTTGCCAATAAATTGGTTAAGGTTTTAAACTTTCCTAACGCTTGTTTAATTCCTGCCTATGAAGACGTATTTACTCAGGTACAACTTGAACAAAAATTACCTGAGAATATCGATCCGCTAAAAGTCGATTTAAAAGACTCCGAAGAGCGTCGCCGACTTGCGCGCTTGCTTGAGACTGGGTTGGGTGAAGTGGTGGGTTATGTCATGCCTATTAAGCCAGTTGAAACCAAAAAGGCTAATATCAACAAACTCGAGACTACATGGCTCACTAGCAAATGGCCACTTAAACGTGAGCATTTATATTTACTAGCTGGAGATTCACCCATGGGCTTACGCCTACCATTGGCTTCATTACCTTGGGTATTACCAGAAGACATGGAGCCAGAGTTTAGTCTTGACCCATTTGCAGAACAGTCATCGCTAATAGACGAAGCCAAACCTAGCGTCAGTATTAAACATAAAGCGGCCAAGCCATTACCGCGAGAAGTTATTCATACCGCCTTATGTATACAAGTGCGTAAGGGCAGATTGCATGTATTTATGCCGCCAGTCACACGCTTAGAAGATTATTTGGCGTTGGTTTCCGCGGTTGAAGAAACAGCAGCAACACTCAAACTCAAGCTATGGATAGAAGGCTACACTCCCCCGCGCGATTCTCGCATTCAGTTATTAAGCGTTACGCCAGACCCTGGCGTGATTGAGGTGAATATTCATCCAGCCAGCACTTGGAAAGACTTAGTCCATAACGTCACCCTGTTGTACGAAGAAGCACGCTTAACACGTTTAGGTACCGAGAAATTCATGCTAGATGGTCGCCATACGGGTACTGGCGGCGGTAATCATGTCACGCTTGGTGGCGCAACTGCCACAGAAAGCCCTATGTTACGCAGGCCAGATGTGCTCAAAAGTTTAATTACGTATTGGCAAAACCACCCTGCTTTGTCTTACTTATTTTCAGGCACGTTTATCGGCCCGACTAGCCAAGCACCGCGCGTAGATGAGGCACGTGATGATAACTTATATGAGTTGGCGATTGCATTCCAGCAAATGGATAACGCCCTGTCAGAAACCGAAGAAAGTAAACGCCCGTGGTTGGTGGACCGTTTACTGCGTAATTTACTGGTTGATTTAACAGGCAATACACATCGCTCGGAATTCTCAATCGACAAGCTGTACTCACCAGATGGTCCGACAGGACGATTAGGATTGGTTGAGTTCCGCGCCTTTGAAATGCCACCCCATGCACGCATGAGCTTGTTGCAAAGTTTGCTTCTAAGAGCTTTGGTCGCTCGATTTTGGAACAAACCTTATGAAGGCAAGCTAGTTCACTGGGGTACTGAGTTGCATGATCGTTGGATGTTGCCACACTTTGTTGCGCAAGATATTGCCGACGTTGTGGCTGATTTGCGCGCTTATGGCTACAAATTCGAAAAACATTGGTTTGACCCTTTTGTCGAGTTTCGCTTTCCGCGTTATGGTACGGTGGCGTACCACGGCGTAGAACTTGAATTGCGTCAAGCAATCGAGCCTTGGAATGTCATGGGTGAAGAAGTCTCAGCTGGCGGCACAGCGCGCTATGTCGATTCATCGGTCGAGCGTATGCAATTGCGCGTGCGCGGCTTAACCAACGGCAGGCATATCGTCACTTGTAACGGCAGGCCACTGCCTTTGCAAGCCACAGGGGTTGCTGGCGAATACGTGGCTGGTGTACGCTATCGCGCTTGGGCGCCTTGGTCTGGCTTGCACCCCACTATAGGCGTACAAGCGCCATTGGTATTTGATTTGGTGGACTCATGGAGTATTAAATCGATTGGCGGTTGCACTTACCATGTGTCGCATCCCGGTGGGCGAAATTATAGTACATTCCCGATTAACGCCAATGAAGCGGAAGCGAGGCGTTTTGCACGATTTTGGGAGCATGGACACACACCGGGTAAGGTAGAAATTATGGAAGAAAATCGAAACCCAAGATTTCCATTTACATTAGACCTAAGATGGGATTCTCAGTAGCTAACCAATTAAATTGGCTTCCTAGGAAGCCAATTTAATTGAACCTAATAATTCTGCTGTTGAATCGAATTAGATTGAAACGATGCTTCTTCCCACTCAAATCTTGGTAACTCTTGCAAAGCCTTCGCCAAACCCGCATTCCAAGCTTCTGAAAGTTGTTTAGCAAAAGCATCATTTTCTGTTAAATGTACCCAGCGACCACCATTAAGACTATCTTTTTCATAAATCAGCAAATCAATTGGTGGTCCAACGGTTAAATTACTGCGTATGGTGGAGTTCATAGACACCAAAGCACAACGCGCCGCGTGGTTTAAATCCGTATCACGATTAATTACGCGGTCTAGTATCGGTTTGCCATATTTTATTTCGCCGATTTGCAAGTATGGGTGCTCATCAGACTCACAAATGTAATTACCTTGCGGATAAATGAGTGAAGTCTCTGGGGTTTGCGCACCAATTTGGCCTGCCATAATAAACGTGGCCTCAAAATTTGTACTGCCAGTATCTCTTACCACATGCAAACCTTGAACATTTGTGCTGATATTCGCTACGTAGTCCGTCGCTTCTTGCATGGTATTCACGCTTAACAAGTTAGGTGCAGCGCCATTCTCTAAATCTGATCGAACTTTTTTTAATACTAATTGAGTTGTGGCTAAGTTGCCTGACGACATTATGGTGAAAAAACGATTATTCAACCATGAGAAAGTGTGCATCTTATTATAAGTCGAAACATTGTCAAACCCAGCATTGGTGCGGGAATCAGAACACAATACTAAGCCTTGCTTAGTGTTAATTGAAAGACAATATGTCATGGCTTAATATTTAAGTGAGCTTTAATTTTTTGAATGTTGATTTATCAGTAATCATAGTCTATTCAAACGATAATGGCAAAGGTTAAAAACCTAAATACAAATGATTATTAAGGGGTGCTACTTTGCGACTTCCCAAGAAAAACGTGGAAGTGACTCCAATGCTTGCTTAAGGCCACTATCCCATGATTCTGATAATTTTTTTGCAAAATCATCTTTGTCAGTTAGTAGCATATATGTGCTCATTTCTAACGCATCTTTTTTGTAAATAAGAAGTTCCACTGGTGGACCAACCGTTAGGTTACTTCGAATAGTCGAATTCATCGAGACGAGAGCACATCTTGCTGCAGCCTCCAGTGAAATATCACGTTTAGCAACTCGGTCTAGAATTGGTTTTCCGTATTTTATTTCGCCAATTTGTAAAAAAGGATACACATCAGATTCATAAATAAAATTACCTTGTGGGTAAATAAGCAAGGTTTCCATAGGCTGCGTACCGATTTGGCCCGCAATGATAAAAGTAGCCTCAAAACTGATGCTTTTCGTATCGCGTGCAGCTTGGATTTTTTGTACCTCGGTACTCGTACTAGCAACATAATCGGCAGCTTCATGCAGACTGCTAACTGTGAGTAAGTTAATGAGGGCATGTTGATTTAAATCTTGCCTAATCTTACTAATAACAGCCTGCGTAGTTGCTAAATTACCTGATGACATAATCGTAAGAAAGCGATTGCCAAGCCAAACAAATCTATGCATTTTTGAATAAACCGAAATGTTATCAAAGCCTGCATTGGTGCGCGAGTCCGAGCATAACACCAAGCCATCGTTGGCATGAATCGCTAAACAATAAGTCATGCTGAGATTTGGACTGAGGCCTGCGTTTCATAGGCACGGAAATAAACCAAATCGATAGCTTGGTGAATTTTGCCTAAATATAGTTGCGATACATCAATATATTCATGAAGTTTAGTAAGGTTCATGGCTTTTGTGTTTAACTGGCTAAGATTAGTTTGTGCTGAATTCGTTGCGATGATTATTTTTTCACTTTGCGGCATCAATTGCAAGCAAGCTTCTATCTCAGCAAGGCAATGCCTAACACTTCTTGGGAAGCGCTTTTCGTGAAATAAAAAGTCCACCACATCTGGCATATTGACATGAAACGCTTTAAGTCTGCGATACGTTTGAAACGCAGAGAGTGATTTTAAAATACCTGCCCATAAAGTTTGCATGGTGATTTCGAACAATGGGTGATCTTCAGGCAAAGAGATTGCATAGTTTATATCCATAATGCGCGTGGTCATATCGGCGCGCTCAATACTGCGACCCAGCTTAATGAAATGAAAAGCTAAATCTTGCTCCATTGCGCAGGCAATTAAACCAATAATTGCGTGTCTCTGGCTAATAATACTTTGCAAAAACATGTACTTATTACGTCTATTTTTAGAAGCATCTTGCAAATTATTTTGAATGTATAAATACAAGCCATTAATGCGCTCCCATAAATCTTCTGGCAACATTTCACGCAAAGTACGTGTATTTTCACGCGCAAATTTAACACAAGCCAATATAGAGCTAGGATTACGTTCATCTGCAATTAAAAAATGCATAATGTCGTTTTCATTCGCATCATCGTAATATTCTTTATACAGTTGATCTAAACCAGCTACTTTGAGCAATGTCCCCCAACCTAAAGAAGCACCATTAGGGATATCAAGCAAGGTATCAGAAATCTTAATAATCAATCTTGCTGTATTTTCGGCACGCTCTAAATATCGCGCCATCCAATAGAGGTTTTCTGCATCACGCGCTAACATTAGATGTCCTCCTCCACAATCCAAGTATCTTTGCTACCACCGCCTTGAGAAGAATTGACTACAAGTGAGCCTTGACGCATCGCCACACGGGTTAAGCCCCCTGTTGTGGCATATAAATTATCTGATTGCAAAACAAAGGGCCGTAAATCAAGGTGGCGCGGTGCTAACTGCCCTTCGATTATAGTAGGTGCGGTTGAAATGTTAAGTGTTGGTTGCGCCATATAGTTGCGCGGATTATTTAATATGAGTTCCTTAAACTGATTTCGCTCTGCTTGCGTAGCACGCGGACCAATCAACATACCATAGCCACCAGACTCGTTGGCAGGTTTAACCACCAATTTATCTAAATTATTGATCACATATTCTCTTTGGTCATCATACATACACATATAACTTGGCACGTTTTGCAATATCGGATCTTGATCTAAATAATATTTAATGATTTTTGGCACAAAGGTATATACGACCTTATCATCTGCCACGCCAGCGCCCGGCGCGTTAGCAATGGCCACATTACCACTACGCCATGCACGCATTAAGCCCCGTACGCCCAACACAGACTCAGGGTTAAACACTTCAGGGTCTAAAAAGTCATCATCAATGCGGCGATAAATCACATCCACACGTTGTAAACCCGTGATATTTTTCATGTAGACAACATCGTTTTCGTCCACAATTAAGTCTGAGCCTTCGACTAAATACACGCCCATTTGCTGTGCTAAATAGCTATGCTCAAAATATGCTGAGTTATAAATGCCAGGCGTTAAAACGACAATAACTGGCACCTCGCCATTACGTGGAGAAAGTGCGGCCAATGTGTTATATAACTGCGTTGGATAATCATCAACGGGCAAAATAGTAGATGTTCTAAACAACTCTGGGAAAATGCGCTTCATGATTTGGCGATTTTCTAGCATATAAGAAACGCCTGAAGGCACACGTAAATTATCTTCTAACACATACATTGTACCGTCACTATCGCGCACCAAGTCTGTGCCACAAATATGTGCCCATGCACCAAATCTAGGCGTTACGCCCACACATTGTTTTCTAAAGTTTGCAGAGCCTTTTAATACTTCGATTGGAAAGACACCATCTTTGACGATTTGCTGTTTATTATACAAATCGTTAATAAACATATTCAAGGCTGTCAGGCGCTGTTTCAAACCCGCTTGTATAGGCTCCCATTCTCGTCTGCTCATGACTCTAGGCACCACATCGAAAGGCCAAGCCCTGTCTATGTTTCCAGCATCTGAGTAAATCGTAAACGTAATCCCCATCGCCATAATGGTTGCTTCTACAGCATGTCGCCTATCTTGAAGTTCTTTTTCGTCAAGCGAACTTAGATAATCAAACAACGGTTTAGCAACAGCACGCGGTCGTAAATGCTGATCTAATAATTCATCATAAGCTTGTACTGAAGCGTACTCTATGGAGGATATTTTCATTTATATAATCATTATATGGTGATATTAGTGTTAACTAGCGAATACTATGCCAATTAACACATTCATTAGTGAAAAGCTTTAACACCCTCTTCTGCGCCCGCCGCTTCTGTTAACGCTGCTACATTCTCTTTAGTAAAAAAACCATCAAAATCACCATAACGCTGAACATATTCAATAATCAGTGATGAATGTTCTGAAGCATTTGAGAATATTTGTTTTAAGCCCTGTTCTTTGGAGCCAATCACATCTAGCAAGAAACCTTTGCCCTGTTCAGCAATTGCGTTTACTACAAAATCAATATGTTCAACACCATCACGTTCACCATCTTTCACCGCAAGCGCCATATGATGTAAGCGCGGGCCATAATTACGCACAAAAGTTTCGGTGGGGGAAGGCAGTTTTTCAAGATGATTAACAAAATAAGGCGTATTGTTAGCAGTAAATACTTTGGCTGGGCTTCTAGATTCTGCAACACCATGCACGCTTTTAGTCACATTGGTGGATGAGTTTTGATCTTTAATATTATATGCGCCCCAGAAAAAATAACTCGACCAAGAGAGATACTCTAAAATAGCAACCTCACGGTTTTGGCTATAGACGCGGGTTGCAAGGTGATCCACTGGCAAAATCAGATCATCAATGCGTAGCTTCTCTTGTAACAATTTGGCCTCTTCATAAGCCGCTTGCACATCAGAACGGATAGTACTCATACCCAATGCGTACACCCGCAAATCGTTTGGATGACGCTCTAAATAAGCGACTATATTGTGGGTATAGGGTGATGGTTTACTAATTGCCAAGTTACCTGGCAACTCTAATTTGCGCACATCATTTTGATTAAAAAATCTAAACTCTCGCGATTGTTGTATCTTTTCAACCTCATGCAAATTACTCACGCGGATGATTTCGCCCATATAACGGCTATTGGGTTTTTGTGAGCCTACTGGATAAATCTCATTCAAAGAGCGAAAGATTCCTCTAAAGTTAGGGTCTTTCACCTCACGTAAAATCAAGTCTGGCGAATTTAAATCAATACGCAGAATATGTGTCCAGTGCGACTCGCTCTCGAGCGTCACCAAATAATGATAAGGCGTCATTAAGCAAAGCTCTGCAATATATTTAATTGAGTGGTCTGGATCAACTGTAATCATTAGTGCATCAATCTCATGCACCATTTCAGTTAGGCCTAAACGATCACGTTCTTCTAACAAACGCTGTAAGTATTCTTCAAAAAAAGAGGAGTTTTCTTTGTCGCCGTGACGAGGAAATTGCAAGGAGTTCATGATGATCATTTCAAAAGGCTAAGTGTTTCAGAGTAAAGTAAGCTAGAATTGTGCCAACACTTAAGAACACTGAATTTGTTAATAAGGCATTATCTTTTGTTATTACTTAACGCTGGATTAGCTGCAAAATACTTTCTAATGCCGTTTAGTATTGAGTCTACAAGTTTATCTTGATATGCATCGTCTATTAACTTGCGCTCTTCTTCTGGATTGCTGATAAATGCAGTCTCCACCAAAATTGACGGGATGTCTGGGGACTTTAATACAGCAAAACCCGCTTGTTCCACATGATTTTTATGCAATTTATTTATTTCACCAATATGCCCGAGAACAGCTTTACCAAGCTTTAAACTGTCATGAATGGTTGCGGTTTGCGATAAATCCAATAACGTTTTAGCAAGCAATGGGTCTCTGCCGCCCAAGCTTACCCCGCCTATTAAGTCTGATTCATTTTCTTTCTTTGCTAAATAGCGCGCGCTGGCACTGGTCGCGCCTTTTTCAGATAATGCAAATACCGAAGAACCCCGCGCGGCTGGATTGGTAAAAGCATCTGCATGAATGGAGATAAACAAGTCTGCTTTAAATTTACGTGCTTTAACAACACGCGTACCAAGCGGCACAAAATAGTCCCCATCTCGCGTTAACATTGCGCGCATATTGGGTTCTGCATCAATTTTTTGTTTTAACTTTTTAGCAATTTTTAAGGTGATGTCTTTTTCACGGCTGCCATTTGCGCCGCGAGCGCCAGGGTCTTCACCACCATGCCCAGGATCAATCGCTATAGTGATTGAACGATTATCGTCTTTATCCGTAAGCACTTCATCTTTTTTATCAGCCTCTTTGTTGGCACTCCCATCAATATTAGGTAAAGCTGCTTCTGTCTCTGGTATATCAGTGCCGCCAGCATTTGGTGGCAAAGGTTCTACCGCTGGTTTGGTTGTATCAATGGGATCGACTTCGCCATTTCTTTTTCCAAGCATAGACATCAGTTCATCTTGCAATGGATAGATGTCTAGCACCAAGCGGTGTTTATAATCACCTGCTGGCGCAAGCGCAAATAAATTAGATTTCACCTCACCTTTTAAATCAATCGCTATACGTACTACACCAGGCTTATACTTAGCCACGCGCACCTGCTTGATATACGGGTCGCTAGATAAAATCTTATTTGAAAGCGTCTGCAAAACCCCTGTCAGTTCAACATCTTCAATATCTAACACCAAACGATCTGGATTTTTTAAAATAATCAGTTGATACTTAATCGGATCTGTCGATTCAAAAGCAATACGTGTATATTCTTCTGCTGGCCACACACGTGCAGCAGTAACGGAATTTAATGCATTTGCATATGAACTCAATACCAAAAGAAAAACAAAAGTGATTTTTATAAAAAAATTTCTATTCATGCAGACTTTCAAAACATAACTTTCAAACATTTTTGGCAAACATTTTTAGCAAACATTTTTTTCCGTTCGCTGAATTTGCTTTAAAAGCAATTTGACGCGTACTTATTTTATTACTACCCATGTCATCTTCAATCACAGCCAAATTCACATCGATATCTGCATTAGGTAGCACATTCAACGCTTTTTCAGGCCATTCTATCATGCAAATGGATTGCAAATTGAAGTACTCTCTAAAGCCGGCCGCATCCCATTCGTCTTCACTATTAAATCTATATAAATCAAAATGATATAAATTATATTGATATATTACTTTAAGTTTATCTTGCTGTTCAAGATGATAGATTTCAACAAGGTTATAGGTAGGACTTTTCACTTTACCAATATGACCCAAACCTTGAAGCACACCGCGCACAAAGGTTGTTTTACCAGCTCCTAAATCTCCGTGCAAATAAATCGTTACACCTGATTCTAATGTTTTAGCGAAATCAGCACCACAAGACAAAGTCGCTGCTTCGTCCACCAATATCGATTTCTTTGTACTTAATGTAATATCATTGTCGTTATGCATTTAGAATCAACTAACGATTACATGGGCTTAGCCGCCGACATTAAACGCTGGGGGCGAGAGCTGGGCTTTTCCGAAATAGGTATTGCAGATACCGATTTGAAAATTGCAGAGATTGAACACCAAGCTTGGGTTAAAAAAGGCTTTCATGGTGATATGGATTATATGGTAAAACATGGCACAAAGCGCACCCGACCTGCCGATTTAGTGCCAAATACCTTGCGTGTTATTTCTGCCAGACTAGATTACTTACCACCCAAAGCAAAAAATAGCTGGGCAACAATTCAAGATGGGAATAAAGCGTTTATCTCGCGTTACGCGCTAGGACGTGATTATCATAAAGTCATACGAAATAAACTACAAAAACTTTGCGATAAAATTTCTGCACATCATCAGCATTTTGAATATAGAGCGTTTACAGACAGCGCTCCAGTGCTTGAAGTCGCACTTGCTGAAAAAGCTGGATTAGGTTGGCGCGGTAAACATACTTTGTTACTTAACAAAGATCACGGTTCTTGGTTTTTTTTAGGTGAAATTTATACCAACTTGCCATTGCCGATTGACACAAAAGCCACTAACCATTGTGGAACATGTAACGCTTGTATCGAAGTTTGCCCCACACAAGCCATTACATCGCCTTATGAAGTGGATGCGCGTCGCTGTATTTCATACCTAACAATAGAACTTAAAACCAGTATCCCAATTGAGTTTAGGCCGTTGATTGGTAATCGCGTCTATGGTTGTGATGATTGTCAACTCACTTGTCCATGGAATAAATTTGCAGAAACAACGCAAGAACCTGATTTTAATGTGCGCCATGGTTTGGATGATATTGACTTAATCGCTTGTTTTAGCTGGAACGAAGTCGATTTTAGACAAAAGATGGCTGGTAGCGCAATTTACCGCATTGGCTATACACAATGGCTACGCAATATTGCGGTGGGTTTGGGCAATGCAGATACCTCGCCAGAAATACTTAACGCACTTATGAGCCGAAAAAATGATGAAAATGCATTAATTCGAGAGCATGTTGCATGGGCTCTCAAGCAGCATGCAAAATAGATTTAAAACTGCTCATACTCATCCATCAGCACTTCCTCATCTTCGTAATTTGGTTCTAATATAATTTTAGCACCAGTGCTTTTTGTGTCCGCACTATTCAAACCTTCTTTAGTTACATCTTTACTAGCGGGATTAGAAATAGCATTTTTTTGATCAGTTGATTTATAATTATTATGAAGCGGTTGAAGATCCAACATCAGCCTGTATTGAGACGTGCCTTTTGGTTTGGCAACACTAAATACTGCTTTTACTTCTGTTTTTAAATCAAATACGACACGCGTGATTCCTGCTTTAAAATTCCCCACCCGTACTTGCTTGATAGATAAGTCTTCCAGAAAGTCTTTTTTAGTTAACAATATCAACGATTCGTTTATAGGCGTATTTTTGAGATCTAAAACCACGCGATGCGGGTTTTTCAGTATCATCATCGAATGGGAGGCCGCTTGATTGGTTTCAATGATGATGTGAGTAAATTCGCTATTAGGTAAACCAAATACGCTGGTGCTGAGTACAGTGGCAGCGTACAGCGTAGTACTATATAAAGAAAATGTACATAAAACCAAAGTGTGCGTTAACAGTTTTTCTATTGTAAAACTAGTTAAGTTAAGTTGAAGGGCAGATTTCATCCTCTATTATTCAGCGACATAACAATCATAAAAAGTATTTTGAATGACTTCAACTTCATCAACGAATGCCCTAATATTGATTTAGTTTGCAACCATATAAGCTAAATATCAAACCCATTTATGAGCACGCCCAGAGGATTTAATAGCATTTTTAAGATGAATTCGCTCTAAATTTTCGAGCGCATTCATATCAAATCGCCATTGCCAATTACCGCCCATCGTGCCTGGCACATTCATTCGATGTTGACCATCTAAGCCCAAAATATCTTGCATAGGAATAATTGCCAGATTTGCCTTTGTATTGAATGCTAAATCTACCAATGCTTGAGGCATCACTGGCGCATCATTTTCTAACAAACGATGTAAATGCGTCTTTGCCCCTGCATCTAGTGTTTGATACCAACCTAGCGTAGTGTCGTTATCATGCGTGCCAGTATACACCACACTATTTTCATCTATATTTTCAGGTAAATACGGATTATTATTATCTCCACCAAAAGCAAACTGCAGAATTTTCATCCCTGGTAAATGATACTTCTCTCGCAAAGCGTCAACCTCTTCGGTAATAATACCCAAGTCTTCTGCAACAAGTTGCATATCTGGAAAGCGCTTAACAATTGCATTTAACAATGCATCACCAGGCGCTTCTACCCATGCACCATTAATAGCGGTTTCCTCAGTTGCAGGAATTTCCCATGCCGCTTGTAAGCCTCTAAAATGATCGATGCGTACCATGTCAAACAAACGTTGTTGCGTTCGTATGCGCGCTAACCACCATCGAAAACCATTGGCTTGCATCGCTTCCCAGTTGTAGTGCGGGTTACCCCATCGTTGACCAGTCGCCGAAAAATAATCTGGTGGCACGCCAGCAACCACTTCTGTATTTTTATTTGAATCTAACTTAAAAGCATGCGGTTGCGACCATACATCTGCACTATCAAAAGCTACAAAAATTGGAATATCACCAAACATGGCGATTCCTTTTTTATTAGCATAGGCTTTTAGGTTCAACCATTGCCTAAAAAACAAAAACTGAGTAAATTTTATAACTGCTATTTCGTGCTCATAACGCACTTTTAATTTTTTAATCGCAACTGGCTGCTTGTTTTTATAAGCTAAAGGCCATGTATTCCAACTGATATGTTTAAAGTGCTCTCTTAACACTAAAAACAAAGCAAAATCACCCAACCAAGAAACATTCTCTTGGCAAAAAAACGTAAAGTCTTTTTGCAGTTTTGCGTTTTTTCCAAGCTTATAGCGTAAGTAAGCGAGCTCTAAAAGCTCTTTTCTGTTTGTTTGTGGTTGAATTAGATCTTGCTTAGTTAATAAATGCTCATTTACTAAACTCGCTAGGCATATAAAAGCTGGATTGCCCGCATGCGCGCTTAAACATTGATAAGGTGAGCCATCATCATGTGGCATGTTAAGCGGCAAGGTTTGCCAAATGCTTGCGCCAATCTCGGCTAAAAAGTCTACAAAAAGAAAAGCACCAACACCTAAATCACCAGAAGGTAATGAGCTAATATGTAATAAAACACCTGCATGACGACAAATTTGATGATTTTTTTTTGGCATTTAATGTTTCTTTTGTATGATTTTAGTATTCATTTTTTAGCGTTGCTAAATTATTCTTCTCCACCACGACGCATGGTGCCCGCATTTTCAGAATAGCCGCCACCTTTACTAATCGTTTTATTCAACACACTGGGCACAGGTTCTTTTAATAAATGATAAAGATTGATTAAGTTGCGTCGATATAGCTTATCAAAGCTCGCCACACTATCTGATGAGTTGTAATCACCAAACCACCAAAACCAATCCGAGCCTTCGCATATCGCCAATTGACGTTCACATGCTTCTAATTGTTTTTGATTTAGTACTTTTTTATCAATGACCCGATCGTAAGTTTTTTTGGCCTCACACAGTAAATCCCAAGCTAAATTTTTATCAGTACTGCCTATCCATGTACTAAATGTTCCGTAAACCCAACTTCCGGCAGCTACTTTTGGCAATATTGGCGCTGTAATATTAAATTTAGTATTTGCTTTCGCGTGATACATATCCATAACATCGCTAGGCGTCGTCATTTGAATAGTTGGATGATTGGCAAGCGCTTCATACAATTCTTTTAAAAAGTAATAGCCGTTATATGGATAATATTCCCAAGCATTTTCACCATCTAAAATTACACTCACCACACTTGCATTTTTTGATTGATTGGCTGCTCCAATGCCTTCCAATGCCTTAACAAAATCATTTACGGCCTCTGTAGAGTGCATTTTTGAGTATTCAAACCCAATTTTGTCAGAAAGATGATCGTCCCTAAAAAAACACAGTAATTCATCTTTGCCATTGGTAATCGTGTAGGGTTGATACAGATATTCATTTTTGTCTGAAGTATTTAATTGCGATTTGGCAAGACTATTCGCCAAGACCCCCTGACCTGTTGCCGCCCACTTAACACCATTTTCAGCCAATAAAATTAAAGCATCATATGAGACCGCACCTTCTGCCGGCCACATGCCACGTGGCGTTACGCCAAAAAAATGTTTATGCGCTACATTTGCAGATGCCACATGCGCGATTGCACGCTCTCGTCCACCTTTATATTGCACATTCTTAGGCAAAGGCGCATAAGGCATTGCATCTAATGTTGATTTAAAATCTAATAATAGTGGCAATATCGGATGATAATGAGGCGTAGTAGATATCTCGATTTGTTTGCGCTTCAAAAGCGCTTTATAGCGAGGAATTAGCCCAGAAATCGTGTCGCCAATCACTTTAAATAGTTGTTTTCGATCTTTCATCGTAAACAACATGCCTTTGTGTAGCAGCGATTTAACAATCTCATTGTTTTGGCGCAAACTCTCACCTGTCCAAGCTAGGTGATACCAAACCAATAAATCTGCTTTATATTGTGCAGATAAATAATGAAACTCATCATCCGCCATCATGGGTTCTACTAACTGATACATATGTAATAGCCGCTGATAGTTTGCAAATGGGCTTAACATTTTCTCGTGATGGCTTTTAAAACAACTTTGCACAATTAAGCGACATTGCTCATGCGTAATATTGTCTAAATCTTTTTCTACTAGCAAAGCCAGTAGCGGATCTCGAATATCATTTTTTCTAAATTGTTTACTATAGTCGTCTAGCTGGTCTAACAAAATGGGCACAAAATTAAATGAAACGCGTGCTTTAGGATTCGCTTCCAAATGAAACGCCATATCGCTATAGTCTTTAATTGCGTGCAGATATGTCCAAGGTAATACGTATTCATTCGTGGTTACATCACGATAATCAGGCTGATGCATATGCCAATAGAGGTTTAAATATAGTTTTTTTTGTAAAATTGGCAAAGTTTAAACCTTAATAATTAACATTAATTAAAATATACAACCATATGATTTATATTAAATTACACGATACAAATCTTGACCCAACATATCAGGTGTCACAAGCACAACGCCTTTTTCAGAAACATAAAAACGCTCAGAATCTTTTTTCAAATCAATACCAATATGCATTCCTTCTGGAATTACGCAACCACGGTCTATCACCACATTTTTAAGTTTGCTATGACGATTAATGACAACGTTCGGCAATACCACTGCACCTTCCACCTCACAATAACTGTGCACACGCACGTTAGAAAATAATACCGATCCTGTGACTTTAGACCCACTTATTAAACAACCACCAGAAACCAAAGAGTCTGTGGCATTGCCAGTTCTACCTGCATCGTTAAAAACAAACTTTGCAGGCGGTAATTGTTCCTGATAAGTCCAAATTGGCCATTCTTTGTCATACATATTGAGCTCAGGAATCACTTTTGTAAGTTCCATGTTAGCTTCCCAATAAGCATCAATCGTACCAACATCTCGCCAATAAAAATTGCTATCTCGAGCTCCTACGCAGCTCTCTGTAAAGCGATGCGCCTGAATTTTGTACTTATTGATGATGTAAGGAATGATGTCCGCACCGAAATCGTGCGAGGACTTTTTGTCATCCGCATCGCGAATCAGCTGTTCGTATAAAAATTTAGCATTAAAAATATAAATGCCCATGCTGGCAAAGGCTTTTGTTGTGTCCCCAGGCATATGCTTTGGATGTTCTGGTTTTTCAGCAAACTCTATCACGCGGTCAGTATTGTCAACCGCCAGCACACCAAAACCTTTTGCGTCTTCAAGCGATACATTAATACAAGCAATTGTCATGTCAGCATTACTTCTTGAATGCGTAGCCAGCATCTTGCCATAATCCATTTTGTAGATATGATCACCTGCCAACACAAGCACATATTCACCGTTATTTTCTCTCAGTAAATCTAAGTTCTGATAAACCGCATCTGCTGTACCTTTATACCAATCTTCTGTGAGCCGTTGTTGGGCAGGGATAATATTGACGTATTCGTTAAATTCACCACGCAGAAAGCCCCAGCCGCGCTGGATATGTTGAATTAAGCTTTGTGATTTATATTGTGTTGCCACATTGATGCGGCGAATTCCGGAGTTAATACAATTCGATAGCGGAAAATCAATAATACGAAACTTGCCGCCAAATTGAACCGCTGGCTTTGCGCGCCAATCCGTTAGGTTTTTTAAACGACTACCGCGGCCTCCAGCTAAAATAATAGCTACCGTATTTTTAGTGAGGTTACTAATGAAACGTGCCGAATTTCTATCGGCTTTACGACGCTCTGTTTGTAGACTTTGTGCCATGGGGCCCTCCTAAAAAACATTTATAAAATAACTAATTGGGCCTTAATTGATGAATTTACATTTTTAATTCATACGATTCCATTATAATCAGCTTAAAGCATTACAATCTAGTAGTGTTTGTAAAAAAACGTTAAAAATTGGTAAAAAATTTAAAATATATTTAGAGAAAATATTTTGGCAAAAAATACTACCGCGGTAACTCCAAAAAACTTAAGCTCAAATGCAATGCAGCTGATTCTTGATGCCAAGCATCACGACCCTTTTAACTACTTGGGCTTGCACGAGATAAGCAATAAAAGCTTTGTGTTTCGCATTTTCTTGCCGCACGTGCTAAAAGTTTGGCTTAAAGTAGAGGCGAACTGGGTGCCGCTCGAAAAGCAACATAAAAATGGCCTATTTGTTTGGGAGGGTGAAAAAATGCCGGCCACGCCCTGCCATCTTAAGATTGAGTATACAGGCGGAAGTTACGAGACCTATGATGCCTACTCTTTCATGCCATTTATTACAGATGATGAATTGCATTTATTTGGTGAAGGTAATTTAAACCAAGCTTATAACACGCTTGGTGCGCATGAATGCGAATTACAAGGCTGCAGAGGTGTTCGCTTTGCGGTGTGGGCGCCAAGTGCAGAGCGCGTGAGTGTAGTTGGTAGCTTTAACCAATGGGACGGCCGCGTAAATCCAATGCGTGTGCGTGGCTCGAGCGGCGTATGGGAGATATTTATTCCTAATCTTCGAGCAGGTGATTTATATAAATTTGAAATTCGCAATCGTCATACAGGTGCGATTTTTACCAAAATTGACCCGTATGCACGCGAGTTTGAATTACGCCCCGGTACAGCATCGCGCATATCAAGCGCAACACCTTACCCATGGCAAGATGCAGCATGGCTAAGTCGCCGTGCGCACAATGACTGGCTGCACGCGCCTTTTAATTGCTACGAAGTACATTTAGGTTCATGGCGCCGCGGTGATGGCGATACCGCACTTAGCTTTCGTGAGTTAGCCGCTGAACTGGTTGAATATGTCGTTAATATGGGCTTCACCCACATTGAATTATTGCCAATCACTGAACACCCACTTACAGAGTCATGGGGCTATCAAACCACAGGATACTATGCAGTCACCCACCGATTTGGCTCCCCAGATGACTTAAGGTTTTTAATTGATGCGTGCCACCAAGTCAATATTGGTGTGATTCTGGATTGGGTACCGGGTCATTTTCCTAAAGATGACTGGGCTTTGGCTCGCTATGACGGTAGTGCACTTTACGAACACGAAGACCCTAGGTTAGGCGAACATCAAGATTGGGGTACTTTAATATTTAACTACGGCCGCAACGAAGTGCGAAATTTTTTAATTTCAAATGCTTACTTTTGGCTAAACGAGTTTCATATCGATGGCTTACGCGTAGATGCAGTTGCATCAATGTTATACCTCGATTACTCGCGCAAAGCGGATCAATGGTTACCAAACAAATTTGGCGGTCGTGAGAATCTTGAAGCAATTGACTTTTTTAAACAACTTAACATGATGGTTGGTCAAAGTTTTGCTGGCGTGCTCACCATTGCAGAAGAATCTACTGCTTGGCCCGGCGTGTCTCGCCCCGTTTATTTAGGAGGCTTGGGTTTTAGCATGAAGTGGAACATGGGCTGGATGAACGATAATTTAGCATATATCGAAAACGACCCTGTGCATCGAAAATACCATCATGACAAACTCACGTTTGGTCAGCTTTATGCTTATAGCGAAAACTTTGTTTTACCGTTCTCGCACGATGAAGTGGTACATGGCAAAGGTTCTTTATTAGACAAAATGCCTGGTGATGCATGGCAAAAATTTGCCAATTTAAGGCTGTTACTAACATTGCAAATGACTAGCCCAGGCAAAAAATTGAATTTTATGGGTAATGAGTTTGCACAAGGTCGCGAATGGAGCGTCAACCGCAGTCTTGATTGGCATTTATTAGATATTGACTTGCATCAAGGTGTAAAGCGATTGATGCATGATATAAATCACTTATATGCTAAAGCCGACTATCTGTACGACTTAGATTTTGATGTGCAAGGATTCACCTGGATAGACTGCCATGACTCAGACCAATCTGTGATTAGCTTCGTAAGACGTGCTCGTAACGGTAATTTTGCTATAATAGCGCTCAACTTTACGCCTGTTTTGCGTCATAATTATCGTATTGGTGTGCCAAAAAGCGGCCAATATATTGAAGTATTTAATAGCGATGCTGAAATATATGGTGGTAGCAACCAAGGAAATGGCGCAGGTTTACAAACAGAAAGTATTGCTTGGATGAATCATGCGCAATCGTTATTGATTACGTTGCCACCTTTAGGTGGCTTGATTATGGAATACAAACCTTAAAAAATAGCTTTAATAAATAAATATAAATAATTGATTTTAATAAAAAAATGACTTCACTTACACAATACCCTGTCTGGAACGCGCTGTGTGCGCATCAAAAATCTGTCGCGCCTTTGCATATGCGCGACTTCTTTGCGGCTGACCCAAAGCGCTTTGAAAAATTTAGCTTGCAGTTTGGTGGTTTGTTGCTAGATTACTCTAAGCACCGCATTACAGAAGAAACGCTACCGCTGCTTATTCAAATGGCGCGCGAGGCCAACATTGAAACTTGGCGCGATAAAATGTTTGCGGGCGATAAAATCAATATCACCGAGAATCGTGCGGTGTTGCATACCGCGCTACGCAATCGTGCCAATACACCCGTTTTTGTGGATGGCCACGATGTCATGCCCGATGTTAACGCGGTATTGGCGCACATGCGCACATTTAGCGACCAAGTTCGCAACGGTAATTGGAAAGGTTATACGGGCAAACGCATTACCGATATTGTGAATATTGGCATTGGCGGCTCAGATTTAGGCCCTGTGATGGCTTGCCAAGCATTGAAACCGTATGCGCAAGCAGGACTTAACATCCATTTCGTATCAAATATTGATGGCGCACACTTGATGCTTGCGCTAGAGAAGTGCCACGCAGAAACCACTCTCTTTATTGTGGCGTCTAAAACCTTTACCACGCAAGAGACCATGACCAATGCGCATTCAGCACGCACTTGGTTTTTAAATACCGCTAATGATGATGCTCATATCGCCAAGCACTTTGTGGCGCTTTCTACCAATGCCAAAGCGGTTGCTGAGTTTGGTATTGATACCAATAATATGTTTGCATTTTGGGATTGGGTAGGCGGCCGTTACTCATTATGGTCTGCCATTGGCTTATCGATTGCCTTGTATGTTGGCATGGATAATTTTGAAGCCATGTTGACTGGCGGGCACGAGATGGATAACCATTTCAGAACCGCCCCGCTCGAGCAAAATATGCCAGTGATTTTGGCACTGATTGGCATTTGGTATAACAATTTCTTTCATGTTGATACGCATGCGATACTGCCGTACGATCAAGGCATGGCGCGCTTCCCAGCTTATTTGCAACAAGCCGATATGGAAAGTAATGGAAAATTTATCTGTCGCGATGGCAAGCGTGTGCAATATAAAACAGGCCCGGTGATTTGGGGTGAGGCTGGCACCAACGGCCAACATGCGTTTTATCAATTGATACACCAAGGCACACAAATTGTGCCAGCTGACTTTTTAATGCCAGTGCATAGCCATTATGAAATTGGCAAACACGGTTACGCGCACCATAAAATTTTATTGGCTAACTTTTTAGCACAAACACAAGCCTTGATGTTGGGAAAAACTAAAGATGAAGCGCGTGCAGAGCTTGAAAAACAAGGTTTAAGCGACCAATCGCTAGAAGACTTATTGCCACACAAAGTATTTGAAGGCAACCGCCCGACTACATCGATTATGTTCGATAAACTCACACCAAATACTTTGGGTAAATTGATTGCGCTTTATGAGCACAAAATATTTGTGCAAGGCATTATGTGGGATATCAACAGCTTCGACCAGTGGGGCGTGGAATACGGCAAGCAAATTGCGCAACAAATTTTGCCACAACTCACCAATGATGAATTGGTGAGTAATTATGACAGCTCAACGAATGGCTTAATCAATCATACCAAAGCATTAAAATAAAGTTGTTGGGTTGGTATTTTAAACTGTTCATAAGCCAGCTGATTTTCGTTTATGGCTATGATATGGCAAGAACAAGAATATCATGCTCGTTTACTCGCCATCATTAGGGTGGCAACTTGATAGTCAGAAATTTTATGTAGCAAACATATTGCTCGTACTGCAAAATGGTTAACGCCATATGTTTTTGGGGGTCTCGTCCCCATGCTTCATGGAAAAGACCCGTTCTTGCCCTGTGCGCCTTTCCGTTTTTTATAGGTATTCCTTCTTTGATATAGATCTTCTGGGGACATCAAGAAACTGGGACGCTTTTGCTGTTAGGCATACCGATGTTTATGCTTTCAGTTCTTGGTTTTCTTGTAGCCTTAAGCGGGTGCAATACATGCGTGTCAAGACTTTTCGGAGAGATCTAACTCAGACTAAAGCTCGCTTCCTACGGTCACTGTATAAAGCGCTATTTAAAGCCTCAAAAGCTTTTCTAAAACCAACATCTTAAACCACATGCCCAGTGAGACAGTCCCCCATGCGGGTTACAGGGCATTGATTTTCGCTCGGGCAGTAAATAGTAGAAAATTGCTATTTATCTTATCTGCAAACCTTTTGAAACTGCATCCACGCCAATCGCTTTTGCCATGCTCGCGCCAAAGCGTTTGGCAAAGCGGTCAACCACCGTTTCTTGGTAGGTGTAATCAACAATTTCATCATGCTTAATCACTTCACGCGCTACATAATCAGCGCTACCAATTGCATCAGCCAAGCCTAATTTAATGCTTTTCTCACCGCTCCAAAATAACCCACTAAAGGTTTCATTGTCTTCTTTTAAACGCGCACCGCGGCCTAACCTCACCACTGCTTTAAATTGCTCATGAACTTCGTTTAACATTTCTTGTGCTAGCGCTTCGTGCTTGGGGTTAACCGGTGAAAATGGGTCTAGCATGCCTTTGTTTTCGCCCGCTGTCATCAAACGGCGCTCTACACCCACTTTTTTCATCGCTTCGGTAAAGCCATAACCATCCATCAACACGCCAATAGATCCGACAATACTGCCTTTATCGACATATATTTTATCGGTCGCAACGGCAATGTAATAGCCACCAGATGCGCAAATATCTTCTACCACGCCATACACGGGAATAGTTGGATGCAGTTTGCGCTGGCGACGGATTTCATCGTTTATAATCCCCGCCTGCACTGGACTTCCACCCGGTGTATTAAAGCGCAAAATAATGCCTTTGGTATTATGGTTCTCATACGCTTTATTTAAGCTAGTAATCACAGAGTCTGCATTCACATCACCACCAGGCTCAATGACGCCATTAATGTCGATTAAGGCAGTATGCGGGCCAGAGCCGTTTTTATCCCCTAGCCAGCCGAATGCTAATGTGAGCAATAAAAATAAATACAAAAACGTCAGCACTTTAAAAAATATGCCCCAACGCCGCGCCGCTTTTTGTTCTTTTAGCCCAGCGAGTGCAAGCGTTTCAATGGTTTTTTGTTGCCAAGCGTTACTGTTGTCTTGTTCTGCCATTTAATTTTCCTGTTGATATTTATGTATTTATGGTTTATTTAATTAAATCGTCTAAATGAATCGTGATTTGCTGATTTTGCTCAGTAACAGGCAATGACTGCAAGCTTTTTCCTTTGCAAGGCCCCATCACACAATGCCCTGTATCAGGCATATAGTGCGCGCCGTGCGTGGCACAAATTAAGTAATCTTTACTTAATGTAAAAAATTCGCCCTGATTCCAGTCTAGCTCAACTGGTACATGCGCACACTGGTTCACAAATGCATGTGCTTTGCCATGATAGCGTACCACAAAACCAGTCGCAAACTCGCCCAATTGCGGCAACGCAAAACGTAAGCCCAAAGACTTTTCCACCAATTCTGCACTATTAAAAGTTACCGTATGTTTATTCATGCTTAAAAAACTTTATTCTTTAGTCAATAACCAAGTACTTAAGTCGTTAAACGCGTCAAAAATTTCTATGCTATTGTAACCTAATAATTTCTCGCGCGTTTGTGCACCAAACGTCACCGCTGCCGCTTGTGCGCCGGCATTTTCTGCCATTTGCAAATCGTAACTGCTGTCGCCTATCATTAATGTACGTTCTGGCCGCACCACGCAAAACTCCATAATCTCATCTAGCATTTGCGGGTGGGGTTTAGAAAAGCATTCGTCCACAGTACGCGTTGTGTGAAAATAACTACCCAAACCACAATGTTCCAGCGCTAAATTTAAGCCACGCCTACCCTTGCCAGTTGCCACCGCCAATTTAAAACCACGCCGATGCAATTCAGCAATCAGTTCTTGCGCACCTTCAAATAATGGAATCGCCGCTTCGCCCGCGTAATAATTAGCGGTGTATTGCTGGGCGAGTGCTTGAGCTTTTTCTGCAGGAATATCGCCATAGAGCGTATGGATAGACTCACGCAAGCCAAGCCCAATAATGTTTCTGGCCGCGTGGGGGTCTAGCGCTGGCAAACCAACCTGCTCTGCCGCGGTGACAATGGCATGCGTTATCATACCTGTAGAATCTGCTAACGTGCCATCCCAATCCCATACGATTAAATCAAATCTTCTACGCATTACTGATATTGCTTTCATTTAACTTGTTAATAAAATTTTGTAATTCTACTGGTAAAGGTGCAACTAATTTTAATGAATTACCCGTGACAGGATGCCGCAATTTTGTTTCAGCAGAATGTAAAAACATCCGCTTTAAGCCTTTTTTGACCAGCGATTTATTAAAGGCAAAATCGCCATATTTATCATCCCCAGCAATAGGAAAGCCCAAATGCGCCAACTGTACACGCAATTGATGCGTGCGACCCGTAATAAGTTGCGCTTCAAGCAAGCTAAATCCAGCAAAATTTTGCTTTAAGTAAAAAATGGTCTCTGAAACTTGCGCCTCGTTATGTTTATCCTTGCTTTTATCGGTGACCACGTTCACACGGCGCTCACCATTGGGCAATACATACTTTTGCAAATCTAATGTAACGCGCTTTTTCTTGTCTTCCCAATTACCTGCCACCAATATTAAATAGCGTTTATCCGTTTGATTATTACGGATCATATCGTGCAAGGCCACCAGCGCGACCCTTTTTTTTGCAAGCATCAACACGCCCGAGGTTTCACGGTCCAGTCGGTGCACCAATTCTAAAAATTTAGCTTTAGGGCGCTCTAAGCGTAATTGCTCTATGACACCCCTACTCACCCCGCTACCACCATGCACAGCAAAACCGGCAGGCTTATCGATGACCAGCAAAGCTTCATCCTCAAAAATAATGGTCTCTTCTAATTTTGACTTCGCTAATGGCGAAGGAGATGTGTTGTTCACCTCATTTTCAATGTTGGAAACGCGAATTGGTGGCACACGTACAATATCGCCAAGCGCTAGCTTATATGAAGCATCAATGCGGCCTTTATTTACTCGCACTTCACCACTACGCAAAATACGATATATATGGCTTTTTGGCACGCCTTTGAGCGTTTTTGCTAAGAAATTATCAATACGCTGCCCGTCTGAAGCTTCATCGACAGTAAGACTTGCAGCTGCATTGGCGCTAATAAGTTGATTTTGTTCTTGTTGCATGTGTAAATTTTGTTTTGGCTCTTTGAATTAATAATGGCATTGCAAACTAATTTTTTGCTTAAAAGGACGATAAAGCCTATACTATTCACATTGTTAAATATAAATCGTTTTAACCTTAACAATTAAAGCTTAAAACGTCATTCAGCAATACTTAAATTGGTAACATTTTAAAGTGACAAGAAACACTTGTCTGAACAAAATATTTGGTTAAATTGCTCGCCATATTGAAAGTAGCGATAAATTTTAGTAACAACATAATAGTGCTCTAGCCGCGTAGATTAAAAACAGAAAAGCGACTAAAGTGACTGAAGACAGAATTTTAACGGATTTATGCCGCAGGTAGATAAAGTATTATTAAAAATCATGCCTTGGTTTAAGTTTCAAGATATAGCAAACAACTAGTTCATCCGCAAATTGCAACAAACCTTGGCAATTTGGTATAAATTCTAGCTATATCGCATTGCGTTAAATATTAGCGCACGATAAAAAATCTAGTTCATTCTAGATGCTTAATTTTAAATGCTTAAATTTAAATATAAAGCCCTTCAGTACTTTGCTCATCTGTAAGAAATCTGCCCGCTATAGCACGGGAGCAAACAATGAAACGCATGTTATTTAATGCAACGCAATCTGAAGAATTACGCGTTGCGATTGTCGATGGGCAAAAGTTAGTCGATTTAGATATTGAACACGCTGGCAAAGAGCAGCGCAAAAGTAATATTTACAAAGGTGTAATTACCCGCGTAGAACCTTCACTAGAAGCCGCATTTGTCGATTACGGCACAGAACGTCATGGTTTTTTACCCTTTAAAGAAATCTCACAAAGTTATTTTTCTGAAAAACCACAGGGTGGCCGCGCACGTATTCAAGACGTGATTAAAGAAGGCCAAGAATTAATCGTTCAGGTAGATAAAGATGAGCGTGGTAATAAGGGCGCTGCACTCACCACTTACATCTCACTGGCTGGTCGCTACTTAGTACTCATGCCAAATAATCCACGTGGCGGTGGTGTTTCACGCCGTATTGAGGGTGAAGATCGAAACGAGTTGCGTGATGTGTTAGCACAACTACAAATGCCAAAAGGCATGAGCGTGATTGCACGTACCGCTGGTATTGGTCGTAATGTAGAAGAATTACAGTGGGATTTAAACTATCTCACACAACTCTGGACTGCAGTTGAAGAAGCCTCACACATTCAAGAAGGTGCTTTCTTAATCTACCAAGAAGGAAGTCTTGTGATTCGCGCGATTCGTGATTACTTTAGTGCAGATATCAATGAAATCTTAATCGACACGCCTGATGTGTACGAGCAAGCCTTACAATTTATGAATCACGTGATGCCGGGTAATGTGGCACGCGTAAAGTTATACCAAGACGAAGTGCCACTGTTCTCACGCTTCCAAATTGAGCATCAAATCGAATCTGCCTTTTCGCGTGAAGTACGCTTGCCATCTGGCGGCGCGATTGTGATTGACCATACTGAAGCACTAGTATCGGTAGACGTAAACTCAGGTCGTAGTATTAAAGGTTCTGATATCGAGCAAACCGCTTATAACACCAATTTAGAAGCAGCTGAAGAAGTCGCGCGCCAATTACGTTTACGCGACCTTGGCGGCTTAGTGGTTATTGACTTTATTGACATGGAAAACCAACGCAATCAGCGCAGTGTAGAAGATGCGCTACGTGATGCACTACATGCAGACCGCGCGCGCGTACAAACTGGCAAAATCTCTAGATTCGGCTTGCTTGAGTTATCTCGCCAGCGTTTACGCCCTAGCTTAGGTGAAACTAATCATGCCGTGTGCCCACGTTGCAATGGCACGGGCCATATTCGCGGTATTGAATCTACCGCATTGCACATTTTGCGCATCACGCAAGAAGAAGCGATGAAAGACAATAGCGCAATTATTCAAGTGCAATTGCCAGTTGAAGCTGCCACTTTCTTGTTAAATGAAAAACGTGCAGATATTCATAAAATTGAGCAGCGCATGGGGGTTGAAGTCATTTTAATTCCTAACATTCATTTGGAAACACCAAATTACAATATCGTGCGTATTAAGCATGATGATGTGAATGAGGAAACTTCCCAAGCAAGCTACAAAATGGTTGAACTACCTGCAGAGACTGCTTATGTACGTAGCCTTAATGAAGAAGCAGCTCAAAAAGCACCTGAAGCACTTGTCAAAGGCATTACACCAAGTACTGCTGCGCCAATTATTGAAGACAAACCATTAGGCAAAACGACTGCGCCAGCGACAAAAACATCATTCTTAAGCCGTATTAAAAAATGGCTAGGCGGCAGTGGCGAAGTTAAGGTTGAAGAAAAGCCGGAAGAAAAAACAGCGCGTGAAGCACGTGATAACGTTCGTAACAATAATGATCGTGATCGTAGCAGAAATCGCAACCGTAATCGTAATCGCGACAAAAACAACATGAACGTTGTAGATAGGCCCCAACAAGGTCAGCGCACACAGCAAGGTCAACTTCAAGGCAATGACGCTCAAGTGCGACCTGATCGCCCAGCGCGCCAAGAGCGGCCGAATGAAAACCGTCCTGTTGATCGTCCTGTCAATCAACGTGTAGAGCAACCTAAAGTTGCGGCAATCACAACTTCATTAGATAGCGTGGCAAGTGAGAGCAATCCGTCACCTCGTCCAGAGCGCACAGGTCGTAGCCGTCGTGGTGGCCGTAATCGTAACAAAAACCGTGACCGTGATGTAAATCGAGAGCAAAACACCACTGCACCAGCTTTTGTGCCTAACGAACCAGTTATAAATGCTGCGCCAGTAATTGTAACTGAGCCTACCGCGGAACCCGTTGCAAAAGCAGCAAAACCAAAAGCAGATAAAAAACCAGCGCCAGCGCCTAAAGTAGCAGAGACCGTTGTTAATGATGTCACTGCGGAAGTTGCACCAAAAGCAAAAGCTGAGAAAAAACCAGCCCAAGCAAAACCTGCAAAAGCGGCTAAGCAAATCAAATCAAAACCTGTAGATTTATCAGCAAGTGGTTTACAACTAGTAGAAACAAAAGGTGATGCAAAAGTAATGGCACCAGTTGTGCAACCAGCAAAACCAAAAGCGCCACGTAAAGCGCCAAACTGGAAAAAAGATGCAGATGCAACCACAGCAGATGCGCCACTCGTAATGGTTGAAACTAAAAACTAGAAGAAATAAAAAAACTAGATTAATTTAGCCAATATTGAACGATTCGTAGTTTTGAACGACTTTGAGTTTTAATTCTTTTTTATATCTGGACATAAAAACTGCACCCCAAAAGTTGGATAAAATATCCAACTTTTGGGGTGCAGTTCATTGTCGGGCTTTTTTTATAAAACTATAAACTTTAATTTTTGAAACACTGCACTAACATAAACCCGATTGCAGTCATTAGCAAACTTCCTAATAGGTGGCTTAAGATATGTCCAACAGCCCAAGTGTAATTTTGTTTACTTAGTAAATTAAAGGCTTCTGCAGAAAAAGCCGAGAATGTGGTTAAACCACCCAAAAAACCAGTCATCACAAATAATCGTAACTCATTATGGCTTGGTGTATTAATAAAATAAGCCAAGGCCACGCCCATTAGTAGACCGCCGCTTAAATTAGCGATTAATGTACCCATGGGTAACATACTAGCATTAAGTGTTACGCCTAACCCCCAGCGTATCCATGCACCAAGTGCTGCCCCACCACCTACTGCCAACCATTGTGTAATGACAAATCGTTCTAATGCCATATTTTTACTCATCAAAAATTTAAACTGCGTAAAAAACTCTTACAAAACAAACTATAATGCAAATATACCATTTATATCTACAGTGAGAATAATTTGCGTGTTTTATTTGCCACCTCAGAAGCCCATCCTCTTATTAAAACTGGCGGCTTGGCCGACGTAAGCGGCGCCCTACCTAAAGCCTTAACGCAAGTAGCTGGTGGCGATAATGTAGATATTAAAATAATCATACCTGGCTACAAGACAGTGTTAGCTAAAGTGCACCAAGCTGAAGCGATTGCAACCATTGGGGTATTTGGGTATACCTGCAAAATAATACTAGGCAAAATGCCAGATAGTGGTTTGGATGTAATCGTTATTCAAAACGCAGCCCTTTATGAGCGTACGGGCGGCCCCTATAGTGATGAAAATGGTGTTGATTGGCCCGATAACCCATTACGCTTTGGCGTTTTATCACGTATCGCCAGTATGATCTGTAGCAAAAATAATCCGATTAAAAACTGGCAGCCTGACTTGATTCAATGCAATGATTGGCAAACGGGTTTGGCGCCCGCCTATATGAAGCTGGTGGATAAATCCACAACAAAATCTATATTAAGCATTCATAACTTAGCGTTTCAAGGTTGTTTTGATGCAAGCTGGGTAGTTAAGCTAGACTTACCAAAGAATAGCTTTCAAATGAATGGGTTTGAATACTATGGTCAGCTTTCATTTTTAAAAGCTGGTATTTTTTATGCAGACCAATTATGTACCGTAAGCCCTACTTATGCAGAAGAAATTCAAACCGATGCTTTTGGATTTGGCATGCAAGGCCTGCTTAAGTCGCGAAGTCATGAGCTCACCGGCATTTTAAATGGTATTGATGAAGAAGACTGGAACCCATCCACTGATAAAAACTTAATCAAAAACTATAATAACATTCGAATAACTGGCAAAAGTGTAGTTAAGCGCAACTTGCAAGAAAAATTAGGGTTGCAAATTGATGCAAATGCACCACTATTGGGCATTGTGAGTCGCCTCACCTATCAAAAAGGCTTAGATTTATTGCCAGAAATTATGCCCAAACTAATCGAGCAAGGCTGTCAGTTCGCGATTTTAGGTAGTGGCGATAAAGTCTTAGAAACGAACTTTAAAATACTCGCAGCACACCACCCAAAACAAGTTGCAATGAATACAGGCTATAACGAGCAGTTATCGCACAGTATCATGGCAGGCAGCGATATATTCATTATGCCATCCCGTTTTGAGCCCTGCGGCTTGAATCAATTATATGGTTTGGCTTATGGCACACCGCCAGTGGTCTCGCATACAGGCGGATTGGCGGATTCTGTCTGTGATACTAACGAGCTCACCATTAAAGATAACACTGCAACTGGATTTGTGGTCAAAAACGTCAATCATTGGACACTTTTGGTCACCATTGAGCGCGCGATTAACTATTGGAAAGATAAAAAAACTTGGCGTCAAATTCAAAACAATGGCATGAAACGCAGCATTGGATGGGATTCTAGCGCAAAAGCCTATTTAGCACTTTACGAAAAAACCTTGTCTGAAGACTGAATGTTAAGTTGGCATGGATGATGCTTATTCTAAATTAGGCTCTCCAAAGCTAACTTCTCCTCCCTAGGGGGCATAACGCCGAATGTGTTGTGCCCCTTTTTTTATGAGTAAATTCTGTCGATTAATCGCGAATTTTAAGTAGTTTTTTAATGGTTTACGCTACGAGGGGAAAATATGCTCTGAAAGCCTTATGGATATTGGCTTGCAGAGCATGCGAAATGATTTAGCTACTTTAAGAAATGAATCACCTAACAATTTAATCATTTGACAATAAAGTGCTCGCGATAATATTTTAGTTCATCGATTGATTCATAAATATCAGCCAGCGCTTCATGCCTGCTCGCTTTTTTAAAGCCACTGTAAACCTCTGGTTTCCAGCGTCTTGCAAGCTCCTTAAACACACTAACATCCAAATTGCGATAGTGAAAATAAGCTTCTAAATCAGGCATGTAGCGCGCCATAAAGCGCCTATCCTGGCAAATTGAGTTACCACACATCGGCGATTTGCCAGCAGGCACAAATACTTTTAAAAACTCAATCATTTGTAGCGTAGCTACCGCTTCATCTAAAGTAGAAGCTTTTACTTTATCAATTAAGCCACTACGCCCGTGAGTACCTTTATTCCAAGCATCCATGCCATCCAAAACTGCTTCTGATTGGTGAATCACCAACACTGGCGACTCGCCTAGCACATTAAGCTCAGCATCTGTGACGACTGCTGCAAGCTCTAAAATACGATCAGAATCTGGCAAAAGCCCACTCATTTCCATATCTAACCAAATTAAATTATCATTCGACTTATTATTCACTTCGTTAGAGTTATTTGCTTCATTTGTGTTGTTACTTGCTACACTCATCATGATTTCCATTAAAATAGTGTTCGAATTGCGATGTAGATGAACCAAAACATCGCAAATGCTTCAGAATAGTGCTAGTTTACACTTAAATTTGATTTTATTTACTCAGAAAGCCTTAACCAAGCTTATTTACTTAACTTTTAAAGCGCATGTTTTAGAAAATTTATGGCATCTACATTAACAATTATTTTTATCTCATTACTTGTTTTGACAACGCTTACACGGCTTTGGCTAGGTATGCGTCAAATTGACTACGTGCAAAAAAACCGTATCAAGGTACCTGATGCATTTAGCGAAAATATCACCTTAGAAGCGCACCAAAAAGCCGCTGATTATTCAACTGCAAAAACTAAACTTGGAATCACCGAAATGATAGTCCAAGCGTTATTATTGGCTGGGTTTACGGTAGGCGGTGGCTTGCAATTGCTAGATACTTTTTGGCAAAACATCATACAAAACCATGAAATTATTCGTGGGGCAGTGGTGATTTGCAGTGCGATGCTTGTCAGTGCCGCGATTGATATCCCATTTGAATATTATAAAACTTTTACTGTAGACGAAAAATTTGGCTTTAATAAAATGACAAAAGCAATGTTTTTTAGTGACTTAGCCAAACACGGCTTAGTTGGATTGGCCCTCGGGTTACCGATTCTTTTTGTCGCACTTTGGCTAATGCAAGGCGCTGGCAGCTATTGGTGGTTTTATTTATGGGTGGTTTGGAGTGTTTTTAATATACTCATGTTGGCGGTATACCCTACTTTTATTGCGCCTTTGTTTAATAAATTTACCCCACTATCAGATGAACCTCTCAAAAACCGCATTGAAACGTTATTAACCAAATGTGGTTTTAAATCGCAAGGTTTATTTGTCATGGACGGTTCAGCCCGGAGCAGTCACGGCAATGCATACTTTACTGGCTTTGGAAGTAGCAAGCGTGTGGTGTTCTTTGACACTCTATTAAGCCGATTAAATACAGATGAAATTGAAGCGGTACTTGCTCACGAACTTGGGCACTTTAAGCATCACCATGTCATTAAACGCATTGCCATGATGTTCTTTGTCAGCTTTTTAGGCTTAGCGCTACTTGGCTGGTTAATGAATCAAGCTTGGTTTTATAATGGCCTTGGAGTAACAACGCAAAACAACCCTATGGCACTAATTTTATTTCTGCTGGTTTCCCCCGTATTTTTGTTTATTTTGCGCCCATTGATGGCTAGTTATTCTCGCAAGAATGAATTTGAGGCTGATGATTACGCCGCAAAAAATGCTAACGCAAAAGACTTGGTCAGTGCATTGGTGAAACTTTACCGTGATAACGCATCTACATTAACGCCAGATCCCATACACTCAGCGTTCTATGACTCGCACCCACCTGCGAGTATACGTATTTCCAAATTAGCGGCGTATACTGGTTAAATGGTCAAGTTCACTTCTATTTTATGTTGTTTTTTAAGCTTATCTTTAAGCTTGAACATAAATGCGAATGAACTATTTAGCAAAGCAGATGCTGTTGCAGGTAAATCCTTGCATGAAAAAAATTGTATTTCATGCCACGCATCTAGTTTTAGTGGCGATGGATCTGCAATTTATACTCGTGAGTACAATAAAATCAAGACATCCAAAGGCTTGATCACACAAGTGCGTAATTGCAACACCAATCTAGGTTTAAAATGGTTTGATGATGAAGAACTCAATGTCGCTTCTTACTTAAATCAAACTTATTACAAATTTGAAAAATAAATGCATTCATTAACATGCAAGGCTTAGTTGTTGCTGCCTACGGCAAAAGGTATGAAGTTGAAGTTGCTGACCCCTTAACATACGCTTTACGACGCATTAGTTGCGTCACGCGCGGCAAAAAAACTGATCTTGCTTGTGGCGATATAGTTACCATAAAGCTCACCGATAGCGCTGAAGGCGTTGTAGAATCAAGTGCGCCACGTAAAACCTTACTTTATCGTAGTAGCAGTATTAAAAGCAAAATTCTTGCTTCTAACGTCACTCAAATCATCATTGTGTTGGCAACCCAACCCAGCTTTTATGAGGCTTTACTTAACCGCTGTTTAGTCGCTGCAGAAGCGGCGAACATTAAGCCGCTTATCTTACTAAACAAATGTGACTTAACAGAAGCAAACGAGGCAAAAACTAAGCTTAAGCTTTATGAAGCGCTAGGTTACCAAGTCTTACATTTGTCCGCAAAACAAGATATATCAGTATTAAGACCATATCTCAGCAATCAGCAAAGCGTATTGGTGGGTCAGTCTGGCATGGGTAAATCCACCATAATTAATGCGCTTTTGCCAGATCAAAACGTACGCACGCAAATCATGTCTGAAGCGCTTGATAGTGGTAAACATACCACTACTGCGGCACATTTGTACCATCTTGATAACCATAGTAGCCTTATTGACTCACCTGGATTGCAAGAGTTTGGCTTACATCATCTGTCAACCAATCAGATAGAGTACGCGTTTGTTGAATTTAGGCCATATTTAGGAAAATGCCGCTTTAATAACTGCAAGCACTCGCACGAACCCGATTGTGCAGTATTAAACGCAGTTAAGGCAGGCAAGATATCGGCCTCCAGATTGGCGTTTTATCAAGCCTTGGCTGAAGAATATCGCACATAATAATGACAAAAACTGCTTTTATTTCGCACCCAGATATTTTATTACATGTCATGGATGGCAATCATCCAGAGTCGCCTGCGCGAATTACAGCGATTAAAAATGCTGTCATGGCATCAAGTTTGAAAGACAAACTTAAATTTTATGAAGCACCAGCAGCAGAAAAGTACCAACTAGAACGTGTACACACTATTGAATATGTAGAACACATCTATAAAATCTCGCCAAAAGCAGGATTAGTGAGGCTTGATGGAGATACTGCGATGGGACCTATGAGTTTATCTGCGGCCTTACACGCAAGTGGCGCCGTCGTACTCGCCACTGACTTAGTGCTAGAAAATGAAGTAGATAACGCATTTTGTTGTGTGCGCCCGCCAGGCCATCATGCGGGGCGCGAAAACAGTGCTGGTTTTTGTATTTTTAATCATATTGCAGTTGGAGTTGCACATGCCATGAGCCAATACAAAATCAAGCGGGTCGCCATTTTTGATTTTGATGTACATCATGGCGATGGGACTGAAGATATTTTTGCAAGCAACCCAAATGTCATGCTCTGCTCCACTTTTCAACACCCTTTCTACCCGCATCATGGGGCAGAAACACGTAGTAACAATATGATAAATGTACCAATAAAGGCTAAAACCAGCCGTGAAGATTTTAAAAAAGCATTTCAAACAGAATTTTCATCCGCATTAGATGCTTTTAAGCCAGAGATGATTTTTATATCAGCAGGTTTTGATGCCCATTTGAATGACCCATTAGCTGATTTAACCTTGATTGAAGATGATTATATCTGGATGACTGAATTCATTAAAGAAAAGGCTAAAATGTACGGCAAAAATCGTATTGTATCTTCACTTGAAGGCGGTTATCATTTACCATCATTAAGTAAGAGTGCAGTTGCGCACATTGATCATCTTGCGAAATAGTAAAATAAAAAAATGACAGATATCAAAAGGGAAGAAATTACAGTAGATAGGCTTAAGTTTGGCATGTATATTGTCGAACTTGATAGGCCTTGGGAAGGCACGCCCTTTTTACTTCAAGGTTTTGTTATAAGCAATGAAGAGCAATTAGGCGCATTGAGAAGAGTATGCACGTTTGTGTATATAGATCGCACCAAATCAACTGGTGAGCACTTTGCGGTCATTAAAAAAATTGATGTCGGCATTAAACGTGAAGGCTCAGTTGTAGGCTTAAAAGACCCTAGTAAAGTTGATGTTTCCAAAACCTTAGCCGCAACCACAAAAACCAAATCTACCAATAAAAATTCATTTCTTGATGTATTGCGTGATGTGAAAAATTATCAAGCGCCACAAAATAGCAAACGCACAAGTCAAGATGGTACTGTGTTTAACATGAAATACGGCGCAGACAGTGCACTGCAAACGACAATGCCATTTCAAGAAACAGGTAATCATTCAGAGCAGAATGAAATTAAGCAATCATCGGGCGGCATAGGTGGATTCTTTAGTGGGCTGTTTAGGCGGGAAAAACTTAAATCCAGCGTTGATGGCGCCCCCTTAGATATAAATCCTACTACATCAAAAACTGATGATCATTATGTGGTCAGAATCTATGAAGAAGAACCACCGGTAGAAAATGAAATTGCAGCAATATATCCCGTTTATGAGCAGTCGCAAATAGCGACACGTGAAATATTCGATAGCGTCGCCAACGCGCACGACCTAGATTTAACTGCAGTCAGCGAAGTCCTAGACAATATGGTTGAAAGTATTGGTCGCTCGCCTGATGCACTTTTATGGCTTGCTAAACTAAAACAAACCGATGACTACGCATACAACCATGCGTTAAATGTATCTATTACTTTAATGGCTTTCTCTAACTTTTTAGCACTTTCTAAAACACAAGTAAAGGAAATGGGGCTTGCTGGCTTATTACAAGATTTAGGCAAAATTAAGCTCTCAGCAGATGTATTATTAAAAGAGGGCAAACTAACAAAAGAAGAATATGAGTATGTTAAGAAACATGTAGATGAAACCCTTAAAATTTTAGAGTCGACCCCAGACATCACTCCCACCGTGATGCAAACCGTGGCTCAGCATCATGAACGCATAGACGGTAGCGGCTACCCAAAAAATTTAACTGAGTCTCAAATTTCGATATCTGCACAGATTGCTGGCTTAATAGACACCTATTGTGCAATCACTAGTCATAAATCCTACTCAAAAGCGTTATTCCACCAACAAGCGTTAGATATCATCCATAACTTAAGTGGAAAAATATTTAGTTCCGTGCTGGTTGATCAACTTGTACAATTTATGGGCATGTACCCTGTGAGCTCACTAGTCGAACTCAATACAGGGGAAGTGGCTGTAGTAATTCAACAAAACCAAGTTAGAAGACTCTTGCCCCGTCTAATGCTACTATTAGATCCCAAAAAAGACCGTTACACTTCACCCATTATTTTGAATTTGTTGAATAGCCCACAATCACCCAATGGTGAGCCATACCGGATTGTAAAAAGCTTGGCTCCCGATAGCTATGGCTTAAATCCAAGTAGTTTTTACGTTTAAACAGCGTCTGGAATGGGCTACTTTTCACTTACAAGTAAAGAAATAGAACTTAATGCGCCCCTAGAAGTTGAAATTTCATATTCTGAAGCATCAATAATTGAGAAATTGAGCTTACACAAACTTAATCTAAAGTCTTTACTATCAAACTTAAGCATTAACTTAGATGCGCTTAATGAATTAGAAGATTCAGAGCAAGAGTCGACAAACACGCATTTTCGACAGCTAAAATCCAAATTAAAAGAGTGGCCAATAAGTCAAGATTCCATTACTTTTACATATAATATCAATCAGTTAGTTTTTTTATGGCTCAGCGCTCTTGAAGAAGGGGCAAGTGTACAAAACATAATAAGACATCTCGTTTGTTTCAGATCAAAAACTAGTATTGCCATTAACAATTCATCGAAATTCCATTGTTTTTTACTAGACATCTTTGCAGAAACCACACAACATCACCAACAATTACAGTTACATTTTTCACTTAATTTTGATCAACATACGCATTTACCATATGCAAATCAACTTCCAATAGATTTATTAGAAACATTCAATAGTGCTTCAGAGCCCCAATTGATGGGTTTACTTTCCATCCATTTTCAAGTTTCCAAAAATAATCCAGTACTCTCACATGAAACCAGCATAGGTTTAAGTAAAGCAATCACGGCAATATTGCAAGACACTGTATCTCTTGATCACAAAACATACTTTAGCGACACCTTGCAATATGATGTATTAATCCCAAACTTGATTGACCATGTTCAACTAAATTTAATCGCAGCCAAGATTCAACGCGCTTTTGAGCAAATGATTTTTTTTGAAAATCAATCTATTTTGGTCACCCCTTTTATTGGTTGTGCTTTTAACAAAAAATCATCAACACAAGGGTTGGATTTATATGACGCCTCGAAACTTGCTTTAGAAAATGCACTATTTAAGCAACAGCATTTAGTTGTATATACAGAAACAATAAAAGAGCTTTTAGCCATACAAAATGAGTTAGAGAAAAAAGTGCTCGAAGCGTTCGCAAATGACAATTTAACATTATTCTTTCAGCCACTAGTAGACCTGAAAGACTCGAGCTGTGCGGGCGCAGAATTATTGCTCCGTTGGTCTGAAAAAAGTGGGTACACTGTATACCCAAGTCTTACTGTAGAAATTCTAAATAAAGTTGGCAAAGGTAAGTTATTTACACGTTGGCTAATTAACTCCGCATGTAGATATGCAGCTGAACTGAAACATGAGCATAAACTTAAACTCTATTTGACTATAAATTTGCGTGCAGAAGATTTATATGACGCTGAATTGCCACATATGCTGATACAAGCATTAGCGCTGTGGAAACTCTCGCCGTCCAATATAGTATTAGAGTTAACTGAAGATGGCTTTTTAGAGCTTAACGAGACCACTGAAGCAGTCGTTAAGCAACTCACAGAGCATGGATTTAAACTCGCATTAGACGATTTTGGTACAGGATTTTCATCTTTATCTCGATTACGTACCATGCCAATTTCTTTAATCAAGATAGACCAATCGTTTGTTCGAGATATTACCCATTCAAAAGAAGACTTCGAAATTGTTAAGTCTATTGCCATGTTGGCAAATAGCTTAGGCAAAGAAGTATTAGTTGAAGGTGTTGAGGATAAAGCATGTTTAGATTTGATTAAAAAGATGAAAATTCATAAGTGTCAGGGTTTCTACTATTCAAAACCATTACCTTTTAATGAATTTATCACATGGGCGAGAGCACATAACCCTAAGCTCTTATAGCGACACTGTTATAATATACGTTATTAAATCTCGAAATTTTATGTAATATGCACATCACTACCCGCTTAGAATTTGACGCAGGACATCGTATTCCAGACCATAAAAGCCAATGTCGTAACTTGCATGGACATCGTTACGCCATAGAAATCACACTCTCTGGCGATATTATTAGCGCTACGAATCTATCCGAAAATGGCATGGTGATGGATTTTTCTGACGTCAAAAAAATTGCGCGAGAAAGTGTTGTAGATTTATGGGATCATGCTTTTTTGGTTTTTAAAGAAGATAAAGTGGTTCTGGATTTTTTAAACAGCTTACCAAATCACAAAACCGTGATTTTCCCTAGCGTCCCCACCGCAGAAAACATGGCGGCCGAGGCATTTAGAATTTTAAAAACACAATATAAAGACACCTATGGCAACCACTTAACGCTAGAGCGAGTACGACTTTACGAAACACCCAATAGTTGGGCAGATGCCCTAGCCCAACAAGTTATACCGTAAATCTGTTACGTGAAAATAATATGTCCTGTAAGACCTATGGATATTGGCTTCTAAGCATCTAATTGAATGTCTATGATTTAAACTAGTTTAAATTAAGCTTTATTTGCCATTTATTTTTCTGCTATTTGTAAGCTTTGTATCACTTGCTGCAAACCCTGTTGCCAAGATGGAAGCTCTAATTTAAATACACTTTTTAATTTTGTATTATCTAGCTTAGAGTTTTGTGGCCTTGCTGCTGGCGTTGGATATTCCGCAGTGCTAATGGCAATGATATCCTCTACATTTGCCTTTAATTTAGGCCAGCCACGCACTTTAGATAATCGATTGTATTCTGTCACTATCTCACAACTAAATCCATGCCAAGATGTATATTCTGTGTTGGTAAAATGATAAATCCCCGTTTGGCTTTCTTGATTATCTTGCCAGACGTTTAAGAGATTGACGACACCTTCTGCAATACTGTGGCTACTCGTCGGCGCACCAAACTGGTCGGCTACAATTTTTAAATTATCTCGTTCAGCAGCCAGCCGCAATATCGTCTTCAGGAAGTTTTTGCCATAAGCGCCATACACCCAGCTTGTTCGCAATATTAGGTGCGGCAGACCGACTGACCGAATTGCATTTTCTCCTAAAAGCTTACTTTTACCATAAACACTGATTGGATTGACATCATCAACTTCAATATATGCAGTTTTCTTTGTGCCATCGTAAACATAGTCTGTAGAAAAATGGATGATGGAAGCATTTAACCTAGCCGCCTCTTCAGCAAGTATCTGCGGTGCAGTTCCATTAATTGCAAATGCAAGCTCGGGCTCAGATTCAGCCTTATCAACGGCTGTGTAGGCGGCGGGGTTAATAATTAAATTAGGCTTTAATTCGCGGACGACTTGTCTAATGTTGTGTGTATTTGATAAATCTAATTGGTCGCGTGTTAAAGCAATTACGTCAAATTGCAAAAGCTGATTTTTAAGTGCATGACCAACCTGCCCGTTTACCCCTGATAGTAATATTTTTTTAAGCATGTATTCAAAACTAGATGTAACTTATGCAAACTTACTTGCATCTGCAAAGCTTAAGCCATTATTGTCTTTTTGAGAGAGCATCGGTTCACCATTTAAGGGCCAATCGATTGCAACAGTCGGGTCATCCCACTTTAAGCATCGTTCATGCTGTGGCGCATAATAGTCAGTTGTTTTATATAAAAACTCAGCAGCATCTGAAATCACTAAAAAACCATGCGCAAACCCTGGTGGAATCCACATCTGACGCTTATTTTCTGCAGATAAATAAGTGCCCTCCCACTTGCCGAATGTTGGAGATGAGATGCGCAAATCAACCGCAACATCAAACACTTCACCATGCGTCACACGGACCAACTTGCCCTGCGCTTGTTCAATTTGATAATGCAAACCACGTAAAACATTTTTTGCAGATTTTGAATGGTTATCTTGAACGAAATGTATATCAATATTTGCTGCGGCTAAAAACTGCGCTTTATTAAAACTCTCAAAGAAAAAACCTCTGTCATCTCCAAATACTTTTGGCTCAAAAATCAAGACGTCAGGGATACTTGTTTTAATAATATTCATATGACCTATATTTTGATGTAAAAAAGGCTAATATATTTGCTCGGTCAATACTTGCTTTAAATACTGCCCATAGCCATTTTTGGCATACTTATTCGCCATTGTTTCTAATTGTGTCGCATTGATAAATTTCATCCGGTATGCAATCTCTTCAAGACAGGCTATTTTTAATCCTTGCCGCTTTTCTATGGTTTGAATGAACGAACCAGCCTCGATTAAAGAGTCATGAGTGCCTGTATCTAACCAAGCCATACCGCGACCCATCACTTCTACATTTAAATCGCCCCAGTCTAAATATTGACGATTCACATCGGTAATTTCCAATTCACCTCGTGGAGATGGCTTCATGTTTTTAGCGATTTCTACTACACGATTATCGTAAAAATATAAACCAGTGACCGCATAGCGTGATTTCGGCACTTTTGGTTTTTCTTCTAAACTAATTGCCTGCGCTTTATCGTTAAACTCCACAACGCCATAACGCTCTGGGTCATTGACAGGATAAGCAAATACAGTGGCACCTTTTTCCCTTTTTGCAGCGTTTTGACCCATTTGCGCGAGTTCATGTCCGTAGAATATATTGTCTCCCAGCACTAGCGCGCAAGGGTCATTTCCGATAAATTGCTCGCCTATGATAAACGCTTGTGCCAAACCATCTGGAGACGGCTGTACTTTGTATTCTATGGTCATGCCCCATTGCGCTCCGTCACCCAACAACTCTTTAAAGCGAGGCGTATCTTGCGGTGTAGAGATAATCAGAACCTCACGAATACCAGCCAACATTAGCGCAGATAGCGGGTAATAAATCATTGGTTTATCGTAAACAGGCAGCAACTGTTTAGAAACCACTTGCGTAACAGGATAAAGCCTTGTACCTGAACCGCCAGCTAATACAATACCTTTCATCCCCATTATGCAAGCTCCTCACCACGTTCTTGATAGTTTTTATTAACCCATTTTTTGTAATCACCGCTCGTCACATTCTCAACCCAGTCTTGGTTTGACAAATACCAAGCAACTGTTTTTTGAATGCCTGTTTCAAACGTTTCAGCTGGCTTCCAGCCTAGCTCCCGTTCAATCTTGGTTGCATCAATTGCATAGCGCTGATCATGCCCTGGTCTGTCGGTTACAAAAGTAATTTGGTCGCGATAACTTCCTGTAGCTTTTGGTTTTTGCTGATCCAAAATATCGCACAAGGTGTGCACAACATCTAAATTCGTTTTTTCATTCCAACCGCCAATATTGTAAGTTTGGCCTACTCTCCCTGCTTCTAAAACGCGTCTAATCGCACTGCAGTGGTCACCTACATAAAGCCAATCGCGCACATTGCTGCCATTACCATAAATTGGTAAAGGTTTACCGTTAAGTGCATTGTGAATCACTAATGGTATTAGCTTCTCAGGAAAATGATATGGGCCATAGTTATTTGAACAATTCGTGGTCAACATTGGCATGCCATAAGTATGGTGATACGCACGCACTAAATGATCAGAAGCTGCTTTAGATGCTGAGTAAGGACTATTTGGTTCATATGGGTTTGTTTCTTTAAATGCAGGATCTGTAGGACTTAATGAACCATAAACTTCATCCGTCGAAACATGTAAGAACCTAAAACTAGATTTATCCGCATCACTTAATCCATTCCAATATGCGCGAGCCTCTTCAAGCAAATTAAAAGTGCCAACAACATTTGTATGAATAAACACTCCTGGTGCATGAATCGAGCGATCAACATGGCTTTCTGCGGCAAAATTAACAATTGCACGTGGTCGATGCTGCTTTAATAATGAGCCAAGTAATTCATTATCACCAATATCCCCTTGCACAAAAATGTGATCAGGATTTTGTTCAATTTCAGCTAAATTAGCCAAATTTCCTGCATATGTGAGTTTGTCTAAATTAATGAGTTTACCCAAACCCAGTTTTACCCAAGCATTCGCAAAGTTACTGCCTATAAACCCAGCACCACCTGTGACAATAATACAATTATCCATTTTTTACTTTCTTCACTTTAATATTTTTCTTTATAAACATATTTATTCAATCACCAGCTTTTTGCCCCTGCTTTTGCAAGGCTGTGAATATATTCGTTATGCGCAGCCAGTTCTAACTCGCTTGCTTTTAAAACTTTAATATTACGTTCTATATCTGATGCCACATGTTGCATTTCTTGCTGCTGCGTATAGCCCAAATCCATTAACAAACTATCTTGGCCACGCGTCATTGCCATATAAACTTCCGCGAGTAGCTCCGCGTCCAGCAAAGCGCCATGCAAGGTACGTTTAGAATTATCTATGTCAAAATGTTTACAAAGCGCATCTAAATTATTACGTTGGCCTGGTCTAGCATCTTTAGCCATTTTTAAAGTGTCAGTAATTTTACCGCACATTGATGCTATTGGCTGTAGCCCGATACGGCCAAGCTCTGCATTTAAAAAACCCACATCAAAAGGCGCGTTATGAATAATTAGTTCCGCATCTCGAATAAATTCAATGAGTTGCGCTGAAATACTTTCAAACAAGGGTTTGTCTTGTAAAAATTCGTAAGTAATCCCATGCACTTCTTGTGCAGCTGGGTCTATTTCACGCTCTGGGTTTAAATAAACATGAAAATGATTACTTGTTGGACGGCGATTGATCATTTCTATCGCAGCGATTTCAATGATGCGATGTCCTTGCGCAGGGTAAAGTCCAGTTGTTTCTGTGTCTAAAAAGATTTGACGCATTTTTTTACTTAATTTTAGTCATTAGTTTAAAAACTGATTTACAAAAAAGCTGTAACACCCAAGTTAGCGAGTTCATCGGCACGCTCGTTACCATCGTTACCATTATGTCCTCTAACCCATATCCATTCTATCTTATGTTGGTTTGCAAGCACATCCAAAGTTTTCCATAAATCATCATTTTTGACTGGTTTTTTATCAGAGGTACGCCAATTTCTAGCTTTCCAAGCTGTAATCCACTCACTGATGCCTTTTTGCACATAAGATGAGTCTGTGTAAATTTTAATATTACATGGCCTTTTAAGTGCCTCTAGTGCGCGTATCACCGCAGTGAGTTCCATGCGATTATTCGTAGTTAGTGCTTCTCCACCATGTAAGGTTCTTTCTTTATCTTGATAAATCATCCACACCCCCCAACCCCCAGGACCAGGGTTGCCTTTACATGCACCATCAGTATATATTTCGACGAAATTTGTCATTGCCTATCTTTTTGTTGTGTGGGTTTAGATTTTGGATTACTAGAGACTGCAAGCCTTGATTTTAATGAGTTTCTCTTCCAGCTTGGTTTTAGCAGGGTCATATTAACAACTCGTTTTTTAGCCACAATAAAATATACACCCCCCATCATTGGCCACCATCTAGCGCCCATTTTATCTAAAACTGAAAGACGATTTAGCCAGTTTTCGTCATTAATTGGGAGCTCATAGTTGCACATATTCCCGCTAACGTACTCTAAGCCTAATAAAGCAAGCCAGTCTTTAATGCGTGATAGCGTGAAAAAATGACCATGCCAAGGGTAATTATTACTTTTTCTTAACACCCTTTTCATTCCCCATATGCTGATTGGATTAAATCCCGTGAGTATCAAATGTCCTTCTGGCACCAGCACACGCTCCGCTTCACGCAAACTTTGGTGCGGATTGCGGCTAAACTCTAAAACATGTGGCAAAGAGACTAAATCAATGCAACACTCTGCAAAAGGTAGGTAATCGCTCTCACAATATGCATCGCCTTCACGGTTACCCACATGCAGTATATTGGGGATTCGAGAATGCTTAAGCGTATCCATTTGAAGCATACCAAGTTGAATGGCATTAAAACCAAAAATATCCCCGACCACATTATCGAACATGGCCTGCTCACGCTCAAGCAAGCATTGCCCCAGAGTGGTATTTAACCAATCATGTTGATTTAAAGGCTGATTCTTATACATTTGTTGCATTATGCTACAAAGAAAACTACTATTAAATGCATGCTCGACATTATTCCTATTCCTGCTTTTGACGATAATTATATATGGCTTTTACATAACAAGCGCTATGCTGTCGTTGTCGATCCCGGAGATGCTAAGCCAGTGATTGAAACATTAAAAAAACTTAACCTTACATTAGCAGCTATTCTTATCACACATCACCACAATGACCATATAGATGGGGTCAATGCTTTATTAGCATATCAAGTGGCTACAGTCTACGCGCCTAAATATGAATCCTTTCACTTTAAACATACTCCATTAGCAGAAGGTGACAAAGTATTGTTAGCTGAGATTGAACTAAGCCTCAATGTAATGTGGTTGCCTGGACATACTTTAGGTCATATTGCTTATGTGAATCATGATTATCTTTTTTGTGGTGATACATTATTTGGTGCTGGTTGTGGTCGTTTGTTTGAAGGCACGCCTAATCAAATGCTCACTTCACTAAACCGACTAAAAACACTTAACCCTGAGACAAAAGTGTTATGTACACATGAATATACAACAAAAAATATAGCGTTTGCGCTTGAGTTAGAGCCTGACAATCTTGATTTACAAGCACGCAAACGCTTAGTGGATAGTTTGAGATTAAAAAACTTACCTAGTTTGCCTAGCTCGATTGAATTAGAACTTAAAACCAATCCATTTTTACGTTGTAATTATGCAACAATCTTCAAAAATTCGCATGCCACTAAACATGATGAAATCTCAGTATTTACTGCTATCAGAGCCTTAAGAAATCATTATTAATCATCTACATAACATTTACTTGTAAAGTAAAAGTATACTTGACTCACTATTCCTCAATAGTTAACATTGCCTTTGTTTCATAGAATAGAATTAAATATGCACACAATTAAATTGCGCTTAGCGAATCTCATTGCAATTCACATAGAAAGCCTAAGTGAACGTGTAAGTAAACTTAATCAAGAAAAGTTAATTATTAGTGCTATTAGTGTATTAATTGGCTATAGCTCCTTCATTTTCTCCCCTCCTGCGTTTGCAGAAAACGAAACAAATGTTGCAGGGGTCGAGATTGAAATCATCGATGAGCCTATAGCAAGCGACTTTATTGGTGACCCTGTTCAAGATTTTTTAGGTGACTTAGATCAAAGCACCGACCAAAGCCAAGTGAGTGATGGCGATTTGTGGGCTCGCATTAAAGATGGCTATGCGATGCCAGATACCCAGTCGCAATATACGACTAAACAAGAAAATTGGTATGCTTCAAATCCAGATTACGTTAAACGTATGGTGGCTCGAAGCCAAAGGTATTTGTTTCACATTGTAGAAGAAGTACAAAATCGTGGCATGCCAACAGAGATTGCATTGCTTCCGATGATTGAAAGTGCTTTTAATCCCCAAGCTTATTCACGCAGCCACGCATCTGGCATATGGCAATTTATACCTTCTACAGGTAAAAATTATGGTTTAAAACAAAACTGGTGGGTAGATAATCGCCGTGACGTCACTGCTGCGACCAATGCAGCACTTGATTACTTAGAAAAACTGCATGGCATGTTTGGCGCTTGGGATTTGGCGCTGGCCGCTTATAACGCCGGTGAAGGCACGGTGCAACGCGCAATTAACCGCAATCGTAAACAAGGTTTACCAACGGATTACAAAAGCCTAGATTTACCCTTAGAAACGCGTAATTACGTACCAAAGCTACAAGCCATCAAAAATGTTGTGACTGACCCAGAAAGATACGGTTTAAACATTGCAGCAATTCCAAATCGCCCTTACTTTACGCATGTCAGCACACCTAAGCAAATTGATGCTAAATTAGCTGCGCAATTGGCTGAAATTTCTTATGAGGAGTTTACTTCTCTTAACCCAAGCTTTAATAGACCTGTGATTACAGCTACAGGCGAAAAACATCAGTTACTTTTACCTATTTGGGCGGCTGAGCGGTTTACAGAAAACCTTAGAAACTATGATAAACCGCTTACAAATTGGCAAACATACCAAGCCAAACGCGGTGAACGCATGGACCAAATTGCGAATAAATTCGGCATCAACGAAGGGCAGTTACGTTATGTAAATGGTTTAAATCCACGCTCTAAAAGGTTACGCAACGCACAGGCAATGCTAGTACCCGCCTCTTATAGCGGCAAACCGATAAGCGATGCATCTGAAATTGAATCTGACAGCATCAATGTGTCTGAGCTTGAAAACAATAATACCATCGACCAAGCGGATGAAGCTGAACCAAAATCAAGACAAGCCGTCATACACAAAGTAAAAAGTGGTGATACATTGCAAGCTTTAGCGCTAAAATATGAAACAAGCACTAAAACAATCATGAAAATAAATCGACTTAAAAGCAGCAAACTTAAGCTCGGTCAAAAATTAAAGATAAAAGAGACCGGTTTTAAAACTGCAAAATACAATAGTAATGGACGAAAATCATTTAAGAGTGCAAAAAAAACCAAAATAAGTGCACATAGAAAAACAGCTAAAAAAACCATTAAAAGTAAGAAACATTCATCTGGACATATTCGCGCACGATCGCATATTCGATTAAAATAGATACATAATGAAAATTCCCGCATTTCTTAACATAACAATATTAGAAAGAAATGCTAAAGCTTACATCTCCTGTTTTTTTGTTGCAGCTAGTTTAAGTGCCTGTGGTGACTCCTCTAGGAGTTTAACTTCTGAAGAACTTAACAAGCTTAGCAAAACTTATTCTAATGAACATGGCGGCACCATGATTAGCGCAATGATTGGCGAGCCATCAAGTCTGATTTCTATGATTGCTGGCGAGGCACCCTCTTCAGCAATTTCTGCAAATATATTTAACACCTTACTCAAATATAATAAAGATTTAGACTTAACTGGTGAGCTTGTAGAGATCTGGCAAATTTCTTCTGACCAAAAAACCATCACTTTTAAGCTCAAACCAAATCTTAAATGGGCAGATGGCAAACCATTGACTAGTGCAGATGTGCTCTGGACTTGGCAAGCGGTGACGGATGATAAAAATGGCAGTCCTTATGCCTCTGATTACCAGTTAGTTAAACGTGCAGAAGCACCAGACCCCCTAACTTTCAGAGTAACTTATAATGAACCTTTTGCGCCAGCCATGGATAGTTGGGCTGGCTTGCAAATCTTGCCTAAGCATTTATTAGAGGGTCAAGATTTGCATACCACCAGTTTTACCCACAAGCCTGTTGGCAGCAGCTTTTATAAACTTGACAGTTGGACTGCTGGTCAAAACATTCAGTTATCTCGCAATCTAACTTCGGTGCTTGGTCCCGCAAATATTGACAAATTAGTATCGCGTATCATTCCTGATATTTCAGCGCAGTTTTTAGAGCTTATGGCAGATAATATCGATAGCATGGGTTTGGACCCCACGCAATTTTCACGCATAGTACCTGCTAGACCTAAGCTTAACCAAACACTTAATTTGTACAAAGAGCTAGGGAGTGGTTACACCTATTTAGGGTTTAACCTGAAACGTAAACCATTTGATGATGTACGCGTGCGTAAAGCGATTAATTACGCCATAGATAAACAAGAAATTATTGATGGCGTTTACTTAGGCTTAGGCATTAATATTGCATCCCCTTACAAACCTGGCACGCGTTGGAGCAACCCTGATTTAATAAACTATGCTTACGACCCAGAAAAAGCAAAAGGCTTACTTAAAGAAGCAGGCTTTGTAACTAATAAAGATGGTATTTTAGTGCGCGAGGGCAAACCATTAAGCTTTGAAATTTTAACCAACCAAAACAAAGAGCGTGAAAAATCTGCCGTGCTGATTCAGCGTCGTTTAAAAGCTATAGGTATTCAGGTAACCATAAGGCCCCTAGAGTGGGCGAGCTTTATTAGTAACTTTATTAAAAAAGGTGATTTTGATGTCGTGATATTAGGTTGGGGCTTAGGGCTAGACCCAGATCAATTTAATATATGGCACTCGAGCGAACAAGGTGGAGATAAGTTTAACTTTATTGGTTATAGCAATCCAACAGTAGACAAACTATTGGTGCAAGGCCGCATGGAACTTAATCCTGACAAGCGCCAAACCATTTATCATACGTTTGCTAAGGAGTTGTTGGAGGATAGCCCAATTGTTTATTTATCTGCAGGTTATGGTTTAAGCGCCATTCATAAGCGCGTGAAAGGGATTGTTGACCCAATTCCACCAGCTGGCGTGGGCTATGAATCAGAAAAATGGTTTATTCCATCGTCATTGCGTAGAAATGAAATAGTCAATTAGTCATGCTTAATTACATTATTAAACGCGTACTTTGGATGATACCCCTACTCATTGGAGTCAGTCTAATCTCATTTTTAATCATACACTTAGCACCAGGTGATATCACCAATAATGAAGGTGCATTTAACCCAAAAACTAGTGCTGAGTCGCGTCAAAAATTACGTGAGCTCTACAATTTGGACAAACCCGTCATTGTGCAATATGGTTTATGGCTAAAACGCATGGTGAAACTCGATTTCGGCAATTCATTTCAAACCCATCGCAAGCCAGTCTTTTGGGGAACCTTTGACAAAGAAGGCAATTACACGCCCGGCATGATACAAGAATCGATAGGTAAAACACTTATCATCAATATATTAGGGCTCATCGTCACGCTCATTTTGGCCATACCTCTTGGCGTGATCGCTGCGCGTAAATATGGTCAATGGCAAGATAAATCAATCACCCTATTTAACTTTGTTGGATTTTCTATCCCAAGCTTTTGGTTAATTTTATTATTGATGTATTGGGTAGGCGTGATCAATAACTGGTTCCCTATTTCTGGCTGGCAGAGCTTAAACTATGAGTCACTAAGCACTTGGGAGCAAATAAAAGACCGATTTGCACACTTATTTTTACCTGTCATGGTGCCATCTATCACTGGTTTAGCTGGCATTACACTGTTTGTCAAAAATGGTATGCTCGATGTGCTATACCAAGATTACATCACCACAGCACGCGCTAAAGGCTTAAGTGAGCATAAAGTGGTTTACACGCACGCCCTACGCAACGCCTTATTGCCACTGATTACCATTGTAGGCTTATCTATCCCTGGGCTAATAGGCGGCTCTGTGATTGCAGAAAGTATTTTCGCCATTAATGGCATGGGTAAATTATTTTTTGACGCAGTCACTGCACGTGACTTTCCTGTGGTCATGGGTATTTTAACTATAGGGTCTGCGCTCACATTAATCGGTAATTTGGTTGCAGATATTGCTTATGCATGGGCGGATCCACGCGTGCGTCGTGGCGTGACACAACAATAATCATGAGCGCATCCATCAAACATCTATGAACACTTCTGTGCTTAAAAAAGCCTTATCAAACCCTTTAGCTAAATCTGGGTTTATCATTATTTTGACTGTGTTTATTTTAGCAATGTTAGCCCCTTGGATTTCACCATATGACCCAGATGATATTAACGTCAAAGCTATTCTGCTTGATCCTTCTGCACAACATTGGATGGGCACAGATGGCCTTGGGCGCGATGTGCTAAGCCGTATGCTCTATGGCGGGCGTATTTCACTCTTGGTTGGCTTAGTTGCTGTGGGAATCTCCACGGCAATCGGGATTCTGCTTGGTGCGCTTGCGGGATATTACCGTGGATGGGTAGATACCTTGATTATGCGTTTGGTGGATGTCATGCTCTCTATCCCCAGTTTCTTTTTGATTTTAGCCGTGATCGCATTTTTAACTCCATCTATTTACAATGTGATGATTGTGATTGGCTTAACTTCTTGGATGGGTGTAACGCGCTTGGTACGCGCTGAGTTTTTAAGCTTAAGTAGCCGTGAGTTTGTGCAAGCGGCCCGCACTTTGGGCGCAAAAGACGCGCGGCTTATTTTTACGCATTTATTACCTAATAGTTTAACCCCTATCATTGTAAGCTCAGTTTTGGGCGTTGCTGGTGCGGTGTTGCTAGAGTCTGGCTTAAGCTTTTTAGGGCTTGGTGTACAGGCACCACAGGCTTCTTGGGGCAATATTTTATCTGATGGTAAAAACTATATTCAGTTTGCATGGTGGTTATCGCTATTCCCAGGATTGGCTATTTTAATGACGGTATTAGGGTATAATTTATTAGGCGAAGGTTTACGTGATGCACTTGACCCACGAAGTGGGTCAAGCAAATAAATGCATTCTAGAAGTGGCTCAAGCAAATAAAAGCATGCTAGTAGCGGTTAAAGTAAGTAAATCTTCGATTAAATTCAAGAAAATAGGCCAAACTACAATAGGATTTTAATATGGGATTTCTCGCAGGTAAAAAAATACTCATCGCTGGCTTGCTCAGCAACCGCTCAATTGCTTACGGCATCGCCAGTGCGATGAAACGTGAAGGCGCTGAACTCGCTTTTACATATCAAATGGAAAAACACCAACAGCGCGTGGCTGACTTAGCCGCAGATTTTGATTCAAAAATCGTGCTGCCTTGTGACGTTGCATTTGATGCACAAATTGAAGCACTATTCCCTGCCCTTGCCAAACATTGGGATGGCTTAGATGGCTTAGTACACTCGCTGGCTTTTGTGCCAAAATCTGCACTTGATGGCGACTATTTAGATACGATTAGCTTAGATGGCATTAGTCGTGAAAATTTCCGCATCGCGCATGATATTAGTTCTTATAGTTTTTCTGCTATGGCGAAAGCGGCTTACCCGATGATGGAAGGACGTGGTGGCAGTTTACTGACACTAAGCTATTTAGGTGCAGAACGCACCATGCCAAACTATAACGTGATGGGTGTTGCAAAAGCCAGTTTAGAAGCTAATGTACGCTATTTAGCACAAAGCCTTGGTCAGCGTGGCATTCGAGTGAATGCGGTATCTGCAGGTCCGATTAAAACCCTCGCTGCTTCTGGCATCGCGGACTTTGATAAAATGATTGGTTTTAACGAGAAACATACCGCTTTACGCCGTAATGTGACAATTGAAGAAGTGGGTAACGCCGCTGCATTTTTATGTAGCGATTTAGCTTCAGGTATTACGGGTGAGATTACCTATGTTGATGGTGGTATGAATATTACTGCTGCAGGTCAAATCGAGTGATATTCAATAAATCTGTGGGCAATCTATAATAGGCTGATTTTCCCATCGAAAGCATGCAATAGAAATCATATGAAAGTAAATAATAGAAGACTTTACATACAATTTGTATAAAATTATTCACTAAAGCTGTTAGAAGAACACTCGAAGCGAGTAACTTCCATGGTGAGATTATGCAGCTTTTACTTGGAAGAAGAATCTTGTTGATCAAAGTTAGCAACCGAATGAAGAATTGTCGATAATTTTCCTTTTGCGCCAAACTGCCAATCACCAAGCAACTCCAGATCATCTACAACCCACTTCCCATTTTCTTTAACTACGATAGCACGATCACTCCACTTGGTGAACGAATTTTTGATAAGTGGATCCCCATACTCTAAATCAACAATGAAGGCATTCGCCCCAGCTTTTGAATCAGTATGGATATCCTTAATCCGCTGAGCCCCCTCGAAGAGTGAATAGAAGAGCGCTCCTTGAACAAGAGGTGGTTCTTTTCCCTTTGATCGTTTGAATTCTCTCTCCTCAGCCTCAAGTGCGGCCTGAAGGTTTTTATTAAACTTCAATGAAATCAATGGACTTAACTTGTTCAGGCTTGGTCTTTTTGGAACCCCCCTTAAGTTGAGAGTTGCCTCATAAAAAGCTTTTACTGCCTCAACCTTCAATTCATGATCAGGACTTTGCAAATTGCAAGACGAAAAGAGGAATCCAATAAGCACAATTTGTGCAGTTCTGCCAATAATATTAAAACTTAACATTTGCATTATGGGGTTGTAAAGCTGTTCCGCTTGAATGATGGGATATTTGTATAAATTGCAAAAACAGACATTGCTTCTAAATTTTTTTATCTTTACAATTTTTATATGCCATATCTACTTACTCTTATAGTTTATCATGAATGAATGATCTCTATTTTGAACCAATAGGATTATCTTAGTGCATTAAAACCTGACTTGGAATATTAATGTTACTATTATTACCCTTTATAAGTTATTGAATTTTTGATTCAATATAGCACTATTCTATACAAAACAAAACTCCCATTATTAATATTTGTGTAAATATTGTTTATGATGCTAAATTATGTACTCTAACCAACAGAAAATATTCAATCCAACATGTAAATTCATATACTTATTAATTGCATACAAAAGAAAGAATGGCAACTAGAAGAGACTTCATAAGTTCTATAACTGCTATAGGTGGTTTAGAAGTACTACAAGCATGTTCTCTTTTAACTAATGCTGACTGTTTGTAATGGTCTAGTTTAACGCAACACTTTCTTAGAGGTTATAATTAACTTTAAGAGGTGCAAAATGAGTAAAACAAGACGAGTATTAACAACAGAATTTAAGCAAGAGTGTGTCAATTTAGTGGT